>ERZ856578.24-NODE-24-length-251149-cov-17.585418_pt1 | contig 251149 bp, 190 predicted proteins | sample MGYA00514384_ERZ856578 | MGnify/ENA primary metagenome ERZ856578 (study PRJEB29103, sample SAMN06111958) | human gut metagenome | biome: human gut; feature: ankylosing spondylitis patient; material: healthy_person | host: Homo sapiens | place: China:Hangzhou... | reverse complement strand
CGTCCGGTGGAGCTGGGCTACGAGATCCGCTGCCAGACCCCGATCGCCTACGACCTGACCTACTGCTCGGAGCTGGGCATCGGCGTCTACAAGCTCTTCACCGAGGGCAAGACCGGCTGCATGGTCTACGTCGACTCGGAGGGCAACGTCTCGCCGCTCTACCTGAAGGACCTGCAGGATCCGACGACGGGCAAGATTCCGCCGCGTCTGGTCAACATCCACTCGGACAAGTTCACCTCGGTGGTGGAGAACATCCTCAACGCCATTACGCCGGCCGACTACGAGGCCGCCAAGGCTTATGTGGCCAACCCCGAGAAGTACGACTTCCACAAGATTCTCAACTGGGAGTAACCGGCTTCAGACTCTATCGCAGCCCCGCCCCGCAAAGGACGGGGCTTTTTTTCGCTCCGTCGCACAACTGCCTCGCCGGAAAGGAACGGCGGCGCGGAGAAATCCGATTTTTTTCGTATATTTGTTTGCACACCACACGCAAACACACCCGCCATGGAACCGAAAAGAGTCGACATCGCCGCTGCGGCGGCCGATACCTTCGCCATCGCCACGCGACACGCCCCGTCGATCATCGCGGCGGTCATCCTCTTCCTGCTGACCCTCTGGGTCCCCTACGTCAACCTCGGGACGCTCATCGCCCTGACGCTGCTGCCCGTGCGCCTGGCCCGCGACGAGCGGATCGAAGCGTTGAGCATCTTCCGCAGCGAATACCGCCGCCGCATGGGCGACTTCCTGCTCACGGCTGCCCTGAAACAGGCAGCCCTCGCGCTGGGCACGGCGCTGCTCGTCATTCCGGGCGTTGTCCTCGCCCTCGCGTGGAAACCCGCCTACTGGTGCCTCGCCGAACACGACAAGAGCCCCCTCGAGGCGATCCGCGCAGCGGAAGCCGCCACCCGCGGCAGCAAGTGGCGGCTCTTCGCCCTCTTCTTCGCCTTCACACTCTGTGCCACCGTCGCGGGGCTGGCCCTGCACACGGTCTGCCGGGCCATCGGCATCAGCCTCGTCTCGTCGATCGTCCTCTTCGCCTTCGTCGTCCACGTGCTGTGGATCCACACGTCGCTCTGCGCCGCCCTCTGGAAACAGCTGCGCGGCAACGTGCGGTAAGCTCCCCGTCCCGGCTCCCTGGCACTGCCCCGAAAGCCCTTTTTTGTTGCAGAAATATTCTTTATCGAAAAACGATAAATATTATTTGTTTTTCGGAAATTAAATTTTATCTTTGCATCAGGAAACAACCAAAGACACGACAATGCAAAACAAAAAATCGCTTTTGCAGCGGCTGCTGGTCCTCTACGTCACCTTCTTCATCGTGCTCGTGATCAGCATCGCACACAATCTCCTGCCCGACTTCTTCCGGGGCTTCACGGCCGGGTCGCAGATGGGCAGCGAGATCGTCAACAGCTGGGAATCGGGCACACCCCGCCTGTTCTACGTGCTGAACAACATCCCGCTGCGCGACCGCCCCTCGCAGACGGTCGCCCCCGCCCTGCCGGAGGTGCTCTCGGCCGAGGTGCACGCGGAGCATCTGCAGCTGTTCGTCGTCGAGGAGGCGCCGACGGATTCGGTCATGCGGCTGGCCTTCAGTTCGGTGGGCGGGCATCCGTGGATGTATGCGCTGCTCATGCTGAGCGGACTGTCGTTCATCGCGATCGTCGTGCTGATGTTCCTCATCATCCACTCGCTGCGCCGCTCGATCCGCGAGGAGCGCACGCTCGAGCAGCGCAACGTCTGGCTGCTGCGCACGATCGGCGCCCTGACGATCCTCGCCGAGCTGTTCCAGGACATCGTCAACTGGCGCATGGCGCACCGCGCCGCCGAGCTGCTGTCGGGCAGCGACTACGCGGTCGACACGATGTTCCATGTCTCCTACACGAACATCATCATGGGCATCCTGATCCTCTTTGCCGCCGAAGTCTTCGCCATCGGACGCAACCTGAGCGAGGAGCAGCGGCTCACCATCTGACAAATCACCGCAACATGAGATACTTAACAATAAAAGGGGAGGGGAAGAGATGGCAATAATCATCAACATCGACGTCATGATGGCCAAGCGCAAGATGTCGCTCGGCGAACTGGCCGAGCGCGTCGACATCACGCCCGCGAACCTCTCGATCCTCAAGAACGGCAAGGCCAAGGCAATCCGCTTCTCGACACTCGAGGCGATCTGCCGCGAGCTCGACTGCCAGCCGGGCGACATCATCGAATACCGCCCGGAAGAGAAAAACGAACAATAGACAAACCTGTTTAATAATGAAAAAGCCTATGAAAAAAGTAACGATGCTGCTGGCGGTGCTCTTCGCCGCGGGCAGCGCCATGGCGCAGCTCAATCCGATGTCTCCGATCCCGGTGGACGACCAGGTCCGCACGGGCAAGCTGGAGAACGGAATGACCTACTACATCCGCCACAACGAAAAGCCCAAGGGGCAGGCCGACTTCTACATCCTGCACGACGTCGGTGCCATCCAGGAGGACGACACGCAGCAGGGCCTGGCCCACTTCCTCGAGCACATGGCCTTCAACGGCACGAAGAACCTCCCGGGCAAGATGCTGACCGAGTATCTGGAGACGGTCGGCGTGAAGTTCGGCGCCAACCTCAACGCCGGCACGAGCTGGGACCAGACGGTCTACAACATCTGCGACGTGCCGACCTCGCGCGAAGGCATCATCGACTCGGCGCTGCTGATCCTGCACGACTGGTCGCACTTCATCGCCCTGGAGCCCGATGAGATCGACTCCGAGCGCGGCGTCATCATGGAGGAGCTGCGCACGCGCGACGGCGCCTCGTGGCGTTCGACGATGAAGATGCTCCAGGCCGTCGGCAAGGGCTCGAAGTACGAGCACCGCAACCTGATCGGCTACCTCGACGGGCTGAAGAACTTCAAGCACCAGGAGCTCGTGGACTTCTACCACCGCTGGTACCGTCCCGACTACCAGGCCGTCATCGTCGTGGGTGACGTGGATGTCGACGCCGTGGAGTCGAAGATCAAGACGCTGATGAGCGACATTCCCGCGCCGGCCGCCGACGCTCCGCAGAAGGAGGACTACACGGTGCCCGACAACGAGGAGCCGATCGTCAGCATCTACACCGACCCCGAGATGCAGGGCACGCGCGTGCAGCTCTTCATCAAGCGCCCGGCCACGCCCGAGCAGTACAACAACCTGCTCTACGGTGAGCTGATCAACATCCTCCAGAGCTACGTCATGACGATGGAGAACGCCCGCCTCCAGGAGATCGCCATGCAGCCCGACGCACCGTTCCTCGGTGCCGGCATGGGCACGGGCGACGTCTTCGGCGTGATTCCGACGCTGGAGATGACCTCCTACGCCGCCATGACCAAGGACGGCGAGCTGAACCGCGGTTTCGAGGCCCTCTACACCGAGATGGAGAAGGTGCGCCGCCACGGCTACACGCAGGGCGAGTTCGAGCGCGCACAGGAGAACCTGATGCGTCAGATCGAGCGCCAGTATGCCAACCGCAACGACCGCCGCAACAACGAATACGTGCAGCTTTACCTGAACAACTACCGCAAGAACAGCCCGATTCCCGACGCGCAGACCGAGTGGCAGATGGACAGCCTGCTGATCCGCTCGCTCGACGTCGAGACGGTCAACGCCTTCGCACAGCAGCAGCTCACGCCGACGAACCAGGTGATCGTCGTCACGGCACCCGAGAAGGAGGGGCTCGCCGCTCCGACGGAGGCCGAACTGCTGGCCATCCGCGAGAAGGTGATGTCATCGGAGGTCGAGGCCTACGAGGACAACGTGGTCAAGGAGCCGCTCATCTCGGAGGGCACCGAGCTGAAGGGCTCGCCCGTGAAGAAGACGGTCGAGGACGCCGCGCTCGGCACGACGGAGTGGACGCTCAAGAACGGCGTGAAGGTGGTTGTGAAGCCCACGACCTACAAGGCCGACGAGGTGCGCCTGCGTGCGCTGGCCAAGGGCGGTCTGTCGATCCTCCCGGACGGGGAGTTCTACATGGGTGAGATGATGCCGGCCGTCAACTCGATGTCGGGTGTCGGCAAATTCTCCGCCACGGAGCTCAAGAAGCAGCTCTCGGGCAAGTCGGCATCGGTACAGCCCTCGGTCGAGAACTACGCCAGCGTCATGAACGGCGTCTGCTCGCCCAAGGACCTCGAGACGATGTTCCAGCTGCTGTGGCTCAACTTCACGCAGCCGCGTTTCGATGAGAACGACTACAACACGCTGATGAACATGCTCCGCACGCAGCTGGAGAATGCCAAGTCGAACCCCGACTACACGATGATGGAGGTCTTCACCGACGAGGCCTACAGCCACAACCCGCGCCGTCAGATGATCTCGCTCGAGCACCTCGACCAGTTCAGCTTCGAGGCCCTGCCGGGCATCTACCGCAAGCTCTACCCCGATGCCAACAGCTTCCTCTTCACGATCGTGGGCAACGTGGACCTCGAGACGCTGCGTCCGCTGGTCGAGAAGTACATCGGCTCGCTGCCCGTCTCGAAGAAGCAGATGGAGGTTGTCGAGGACAACTGCTACCCCGCAAAGGGCGGTGTCGTGAAGGACTTTACCACGCCGATGCAGCAGCCGAAGGTTTCGGTGCACTACCTCTTCTCGGGTGAGATGCCCTACACGTTCAAGAACAAGGCTTCGCTGACCTTCCTGACGCAGGCGCTCTTCTCGCGCTACCTCGTCTCGATCCGCGAAGAGAAGGGCGGCACCTACGGCGTGCAGGTATGGGGCTCGACGGAGTACCTCCCGAAGGAGACCTACACGATGGAGATCGCCTTCGACACGAACGAGGAGATGGCCGACGAGCTCTGCGAGATCATCATGAAGGAGATCGAAGAGATCGCCGCCAACGGCCCGAAGAGCGAAGATGTCGAAAAGACGCGCGAATACATGCTCAAGGAGTGGAAGAACAGCCTCGAGCAGAACGCCGGCTGGGTCAACTACATCGGTGCGAAGTACGGCTCGGGTCTCGACTACGTGAAGGACTACGAGCAGACGCTCCAGACGCTGACCAACGCCGACGTGCAGGCCATGGCCAAGAAGGTGCTTGAGGACGGCAACGAGGTGAAGGTCGTCATGCGACCCGAAAAGGAGGAGACGAAGTAATCCGCCACACCCTCCGTTTGAAAAGGGGCAGCCGATCGCCGGCTGCCCCTTTTTCGTGCGGATGCCGTTTCGGAAAAGGCCCGGCCCGGCCCGACACGCCCTGCCCTGCCTTTCACGCCGCCTGTCGGCCCATACGCAGACTGCCGCCACCGGCAACAACGCATCGCTGCGGAGAGAGCCGCTTCGACAGACAAACGCCCCGGGAAAAACGCCCCGGACATCCGCCGCGGCAACCGGGTGAAACGGGCCTTGCAGGACAGGCCGTCGGGAAGGGGCAGCTGGAGCGGGCTGCCGGAAAAAGACAGCCGGAGGGAGGCATACGGTAACGATGCGGATTACGCAGTCGCCCGTCGGTTCTCCACGCCCCCATCGTCAGCACACGCCCTTACCACAGCACGCCACCGCACGCTCTCTCCACAACACGCCACCGTCACCGCACGCCCGGGCGGCCGCCGCACAAAAAAACGGACACACCCTTGCAGGATGCGCCCGTCAGTTGTTTAGGCGGTTAGGTTTCCACTGTCAGGTTTCTACTGTCAGCGGAGAACAGGCGGAGCTGGCACCCGGTCAGCGGATGCGGTCCGCAGCACGGACCATCAGTTCGTCGTGGAAGATCGCCCGAGCGGCCAGATAGACGAAGAGCAGGCAGACCAGCGGCAGCGCGATGGCCGGTTTGAATCCCTGCGTATGGAACGCAAGGTCGGAGAAGACGCGCCACCCGAGGAAGTAGTAGATGCCCTCCATGACGACGGCACCCACCAGCAGAACGGCCTCGGCCACGCAGAGACGGATCTGCAGCAGACGCCGTTTGTAGAGGAAGATCACCACCAGCGGCAGCAGGCAGGCCAGCACGAGGAGAATGCCCAGGTAGGAGGTCGGCTGCGCGACCTCGCCCGCGGCGGCTTCGAGGCCGAAGGCGCGCAGGGTGAACTCCCCGGCGTCGCTGGCGAACCACGCCAGGGGCAAAAAGAGCGTCAGCGCCATCAGGATGGCGACGATCAACAGGTAGAGGGTTTGGATTCGCTGTATCATGATTTGTTACAATGTTTTGTCGATGCGGTAGTTGTTGCGGTCGGACGAGCCGCGGTTGATGAGTTCGCCGAGGAAGCCCGCCAGGAAGAGCTGCACGCCGAGGATGACGGCCAGGATCGCCAGGTAGAAGAGCGGCTGCTCGGTCACGGGGCGCAACGGCAGGTTGTGGGCCTGCTTCCAGAGCTTGTCGGCGATGACCCAGACGGTCGTGCCGCCGCCGAAGAGGAACATCAGCGTGCCGAGGCTGCCGAAGAAGTACATGGGCGAGCGTCCGAAGTGCGACATGAAGAGCACCGTGATGAGGTCCAGGTACCCCTTGACCATGCGCTCGAGGCCGAATTTCGAGTGTCCGTACTTGCGGGCATGGTGCTCGACGACCTTCTCGCCGATGCGGTGAAATCCGGCCTGCCGCGCCAGGATCGGGATGAAGCGGTGCATCTCGCCGTAGACCTCGATCGACTTGACGACCTTCTTCCGGTAGGCCTTCAGGCCGCAGTTGAAGTCGTGGAGCCGGATGCCCGAGGCGCAGCGGGCCGTCCAGTTGAAGAACTTGCTGGGCCACCGCTTGCCAACAGGGTCATACCGTTTCTTCTTCCAGCCCGAGACGAGGTCGTACCCCTCCTCGAGGATCATGCGCCGCATGGCGGGAATTTCGTCGGGCGAATCCTGCAGGTCGGCGTCCATCGTGAAGACCACCTCGCCCTCGGCGGCTGCGAAGCCGCAGTAGAGGGCCGCCGACTTGCCGTAGTTGCGCAGGAACGAGATGCCCCGCACGGCCGCATACTCGCCCTTGAGGCGTTCGACCACCTCCCACGAGCCGTCCGACGAGCCGTCGTCGACCAGAATCACCTCGTACGTGAGTGCATTGCCGCGCGCCACGCGGTCGATCCACGCCACCAGCTCGGGCAGCGACTCCTCCTCGTTGTAGAGAGGCACGACGACCGAAATATCCAGCTGTGCCATCCCTTATGCCTCGTTTTGTCCGTCGTCGAACGGCCGCGGAGCGCGGGTCTGCACCCCGGCGATAATCAGTCCGAAGAAGGCGCCGAACAGCAGGCTCGAGAAGATCCCGCTCCAGACCGTGGCCAGCACCGACGGTTCGGGCGCCGACTGCAGCTGTGCGAGCGTCTGGCTCATCAGCGGCTCCATCGCGGCCGTCATACCGCCGCTCGCCGCAAGCATCTGGGTCATCGTCTCCACCATGCGGTCGACATAGTTGCCGTAACCCACGATCACGTGCAGGTAGAGGTACTGCACGATGCCGACGATCACGCCCGCAAAGCCCGACACGGCGAGCAGATAGCCGTAGCCCTGCCCGAAGGTGAAGCCCTCCTCGGCCGTATAGAGCGCCGCGCGCTGCCGCGTGTAGCGGTGCAGCAGGTAGTAGTGCAGCACGATGACGGCGATCGTCTCCACGGTCAGCAACGCATAGAGGGTCAGCCGGCCCGAGAGCATCATCATGTTCTCTAATACGGACGACACCGCGAGTACGGCTCCGAGGATCGCCCCCTGCCGGGCCGCATTGTTCCAAAAGCTGTTCTTTTCCATATTGTCGTTCATTCGTTTTTCCAGAGAGTGTTTCGGGCGGGCATCACTGCAACACGCCCTTGCCTTCGCGCAGCACCTCCGCCTCGTCCTGCGTGAGGTCCACGACCGTCGTCGGGACGTTGTCGCCCGTGCCGCCGTCGATCACCAGATCGACCTCGCGCCCGTAGCGCTCGTGAATCAGCTCGGGGTCGGTCGTATACTCGACCACCTCGTCGTCGTCCTTGACCGATGCGGTGATGAGCGGTGCGCCGAGCCGCTCGACGATCGCCCGCGCCACTCCGTTGGCCGGGATGCGCACGCCGATCGTCCGCCGCTTCTCGAGCGCCTTGTCGGGCACGCGCGACGAGGCCGTCAGCACGAAGGTGAACGGCCCGGGGAGGTTGCGTTTCAGGATGCGGAACGCCGCATTGTCCACGCGACAGTACTCGGCGACCTGCGCCAGATCGGCAAAGACCACGGCCAGCTGGCCGGGCTGCTTGCCCCGCATGCGGCGCAGGCGTTCGATAGCCTTCGGCGAGCGGATCGAGCAGCCGAAGGCATAGACGCTGTCGGTGGGATAAATCACGACGCCGTCACGCTCCAGCACGTCGACCACGTGCTGCAACTCCTTCTCCGAAGGGTTCTGCTCATAGATTTTCGTCAGCATGAGGACAAAGATACAAAAAAATGGATGACTTCACCACCTTTCCGCCCCTATTCGGCCGTCCGGAACATCATTCGGCTCATCGGGCGCCCGATGCATGCCGGCCGAACAGGACGCCGATGCGGTGCGGGAGAGCGCAGGAAAGGCGCGGCGCGGGAGAACGTGGCACGGGAAGCCGCCGGGGAGCCGCCGAAGAGCCGCCGCTGCCCTACCGGATTTTGCGGCGGTTGAGCTCCGCGGCGTAGGCCCGGGCGTTGGCGTTGTGCTCGCGCAGCGTCCGCGCGAAATTGTGGTAGCCGTCGAATGTCGGCCGCGCGCAGAAGAAGATGTAGTCGTGCTGCTCGAAGTCGAGCACCGCGTCGATGGCGTTCTTGCCGGGCATGCAGATCGGCGAGGGCGGCAGTCCGCGGTGAATATAGGTGTTGTAGGGCGACTGCGTCTTCAGGTGGCGGTGCAGGATGCGGCGCAGCGTGAAGTCCTGCAGCGCATACTTGACCGTGGGGTCGGCCTGCAGGGGAATGCCGCGGCGCAGGCGGTTGATGTAGACCCCGGCGATGCGGGGCATCTCGTCCGTCTTGCGCGTCTCCTCGTAGACGATCGACGCGAGGGTCATCACCTCCAGGCGGCTCAACCCGCTGCGCTTGCGCTTGGCGTCCCGCACGGGGGTCCAGAAACGGTCGTACTCCTGCTTCATGCGCCGCACGAGCTCCTCGGGTGTCGTCGTCCACCACAGTTCGTAGGTATCGGGTATGAACATCGAAAAGAGCGTCACGCTGTCGAAGCCCAGCTCGCGGGCCACACGCTCCGAGGTCACCACGCGCAGCAGCGCCGCCGAATCGGCATCGAGCTGCCGCGCGAGCTTCCCGGCCAGCTGCGCGGGCGTGCGCACGTTGTTGATCGTCACCCGCACGGGGGTCTGCAACCCCAGCTTGAGCATGCGGGCCACCTCGATGACGTTCATGCCGGGCTTGAGGAGATAATGGCCCGCCTTGAAGGTCTCGGGCAGATTGATCCGCCGGGCATAGCGGTGGAAGGCGGCACGGTGCCGCATGCGGGGCATGAGCGAATCGACCACCTCCTCGTAGGTGGCGTGCGAGCCGACGAAGAGCTCCGCCTGTTCGGTCACGGCGCGTCCCTTGAACTGCACGAAGCCCGTAACGCCCAGCACGAGCACAACCGCCACGGCCGTCAGCAGCAGCCAAATCCATGTTTTTTTACGCATTGCGGCAATTTTTTTTGCAAAGATACAAAATTTTCCTACTTTTGCACTCCGGGTGAGTCTTATACGACCAGCTCCCACAGAATCCCCCAGGCGAGGAATCGAGCAAGGGTATGTGGTCGTAGCGGTGCGATATAAATAGCTCACCCTTTTTTGTTACAACGCCGGGAGACCCGCAAGAGTCTCCCGGCGTTTTTTTGTCGGTGTACCCGGAGGACGGTCAGAAGTTGATCTTCACGCCCGCCGTGCAGTTGGCTCCGTATTCGGGATACCACGCGAAGCGGTAGAGCGAGCGGTTGATAAGGTTGCGCCCCTCGGCAAAGAGGGTGACGCGGTGCGAGATTTTCCAGTCGAAGGTCACGCGCAGGTCGACGGCAAAGGGGGCCGTGAAGCTCGAGATGACCGAAGTGAAGGTCTCCTCCCCACCCGCTGCGGGGAAGGGGTCGCGGCAGATCACCACACTGGTCCAGCTGCGCTCGCTCTGCATCAGCGCCTCGATGCCGAACGAGACCTTGCGCCCCTCGTAGCGGAAGCCGAAGTTCCCCTCGAAGCGGGGGGCGCCGTTATCGAGTTTCAGCCGGGGATCGGGCGAGAAGGCATAGGAGCCGCGCGACTCATTGTTGTAGGCCCGGGCATGCACGCCCGCACGAAGGCTCAACTGGCTGACGGGTCGGTACTCCGCCTCGAAGTTGAGCGACGTGACGGTCTGGCGCGCCAGTGCGGCCATGAAGGGGCCGCCGCCGGCCTTCGGCTCTTCGGCCGTGCCCCACACCTCGGTCAGCGAATACCAGTAGGGATGGTTGTCGCGCACCGACACCGCGGCATAGAGCCGGTAGGCGAAGCGGTTGCGCCACAGGCTGCCGCCGATGCCGAAGCGGCCGTTGTAGTCGACCGCGCTGCGGCCGAGCCACAGGGCGTCGGCCAGGTAGGGGTTCTGCTGCGAAAGCGAACGGAAGTCGTTGGCACGGACATCGCCGTCGAGCTCCACAAAGGGCTTGAGGCCCGCCGTCCCGAGGTTGAAATCGAGCCTGAGGTAGGGAATCACGTAGTCGCCCGTCTCGGTGACGTCCGTCTGCACCCGGTCGTGGTAGTAGTCCGCCCCGACGTCGAGGCGCACCGCCCCGCCGCGCAGCCCGTAGCGGAGCCCGACGCGCAGCTGCTGCTGCCGCAGATCCCGAAGGAGCTTCTGCCCGGCGAGATAGTCGTACCCGCCGCCCAGCTCGATGCGGTGACGTCCGAAGGCGCGGGCCAGGCGCAGCGATCCGCCGAGCGACGTCTGCCGCATCGACTTCTCGACGCTGCGGTAGGCGGCGTCGAAGCCGTCGGCCGTCTGCTCGAACCCGACCTCATACATGTCGGGCGCCCCGGAGTAGAGGTCGCCGTGCAGGGCGATCTCGAAGTTCAGGCGGCTCAAGTCCTCGAAGTCGTCGCCGAAGCGGAGGTTGACGGCCGCATCGCCATACATCACCCGCGCCCCGGGCTTGAGGGCCGGGACAAGCGCCGGATCGGCATACAGTCCGTAACGGTGGTATATCCGGTGGTCGTAGAAGAGGTCGCCCTCAAGCATGTGCCGGCCCAGGTACTTGCCCGCGGCCGCACCGATGCGGTTGGTCATCCACCACGAATCGTTGCTTACGCCGAAGTCGTTGCGCACGTCGGCATAGCGCCCCTCGTGGTTCAGATAGCCCATGACATAGCCCGTCGAGGGGTTCTGCGACGAGGCGTAGAAGTCTACCACCGAGTTGAGCGGATAGCCTGCCCCGACCTTCAGGTAACAGGGCAGCGGACGGTTGAACTCCCAGTAGGTCACCGTCGCCGGGCGGAAGGGCCGCGTGGCGAGGGTCGTGCGCAGCGACAGCGGCGTGACCGTATAGTCGATCTCGGGACGCAGCTTCACCGTATCGGTCATGTCGGGTTCGATGCGCAGCTTCTCGGCGCTCCCGACACTCGGGACGTAGGCCTTCGTGACCTCGACCTGTTTCTCGACCTGGGCCGCGGCACTCCACGGCAGCGCCGCCAGCAGCAGGGCGGCAAGGATGATCTTCTTCATCGTCAGTTCAGTTTTCGGATACGCTCTTTGGCCTCGTCTACGATGCCGTCGTCGGCGGGCGAATAGCCGTCCGCCACGCTCTGATAGGTCGCGCGGGCCTGGAAATTGTCGCCCTTGCGGACGTAGACGTCGCCCAGCAGCAGGTAGGCCTTGGCCAGCCAGTAGGCCTGCGGCTCGCGCTCGGAATAGTCGAAGACAGCCTTCTCGGTGGCATCCAGATCGCCCCGCTCGAAGAGCTCCTCGATCACGTAGTAGGCGGCCTCGGAGCCCTGCGGAGTGCGGACCTCCGCGGAGAGCTCGCGGTAGAGCTTCCCGGCCTCGGTGCGCCGGCCCGACCGGCGCAGCACCCCGGCCCAGGCGTATTTGGCCTCGCGCAGCGCCGTCTCTCCGGCATCGTCGTGCGCACAGACATCCGCAGCCATCGCCTCGATCCGCGCGGCATCGCCCCCGGCCACCGTCGCACGGACATAGCCCGTCATGGCGGCCTCGCGGCCCGAAGCCGTCGGCGCCACGTCGTAGAGGCGGCGGTAGACCGCGGCGGACTCGTCGTAGCGGCCCGCCTCGAAGGTCAGCGAGGAGAGCTGCTCGAGCACCTGCACCGTATACTGGTTCGTGCCCTGCGCGGCGAGCGTCGTGAGCGTGCCGATGGCCTCGTCACGCCGGTTCTGCCGCAGGTAGCAGTCACTCAAATAGTAGAGCGCGTCGGTCACGTAGTACCCCTTGGGATAGTTCTCCACATAGCCGCGCAGCGAGCGGACCGCCGGCTCTTCCGACCCCTCGAGGTAGAGCGCGCGGGCGGCGGCGAAGGTCAGCGAGTCGCGCGAGAGGGCCGTCAGATCGCTCTCCATGCCGGCCCGGGCGGCATAGTCGAAGTAGGCGTCGACGTTGCCGTCCGAGACATAAATCTCGCGGATGCCCTGCATGGCGGCCTTCGCCTCGGAGGACTGCGGCGACGCGGCGACGACCTTGTCGTAGTATTTCAGCGACTTCTGCTTGTCGCCCAGATTCAGGTAGGCAAGGCCCAGGTCCGAGAGGGCCTGCGCCCGGCGCGGCGAGGAGGGATAGTCGGCGATGAAGCGTTCGAGCTGCTTCGCACCGTCGGCATAGCGCTGCTCGGCGATGTAGCTGCGGCCCAGCTCGTAGGAGGCGGCATCGACGTAGTCGCCGCGTCCGTCCGCCAGGATCTGGCGCAGCGCCTGCTGCTTCTCCGACGTGCGGCCCAGAATGCCGAGCGTCACGGCCCGCTTGTAGCGGGCGTAGTGCATCTCGGGCGTCGCCAGCGCAATCGCGCGGTCGTACTCCTTGACCGCCCGGTCGAACTCTCGGTCGCTGTAACGCACGTCGCCGAGCCGGTTGCAGGCATCGGCCCGGTAGCTATCGCGCGCAGAGTAGGCCGCCAGGAACTTGTCGAAGGCCGCCCCGGCCTGCGGCATGTCGCCGCGCACGAAGGAGCAGTAGCCGAGGTTGTACCACGCCAGCGCATATTCGCGCTCGGTGCGCGGCGCCCGCTTCAGGTAGGCGTTGTACTTGGCCGCGGCGACAGTATGGTCGCCCTGCGCAAAGGCGATCTCACCCTGCCAGAAGTCGTTGAGCGCCGTATACTTGGGGCTGACGTTCACGGCGGCCGACTCGGTCAGGTAGCGCCGTGCGGCGGCCAGGTCGCCCTCTTCGTAGGCCTCCAGTCCGCGGAAATAGGAGATCTTCTGCAGCGCCGCCCGGATGTCGGCATCCTGCGTCGGCATCGCCTTGATGGCGCGGTAGGCGGCGTCGTAGTCGTGCGAATTGTAGTAGGCGGCGATGAGCAGCGTGCGCGCCTCCGGGGCCCGCGGCGAGGAGGGATAGCGCTCCAGGTAGCGCGAGAGGAGGTTGATCGCCCCGTTGAAGGCCCCGCCGCCCAGTTCATATTGCAGCTTGGCGTAGTTGAAGAGGGCATCCTCGGCAATCGCAGCGTCGAACTTCTCGTCGGCCGCCATGGCGAAGGCCTGCATCGCCCCCAGCTTGTCGCCCGCGCGCAGGTAGCAGTCGGCCAGGTGGTAGGAGGCGTTCTGCGTCAGCTCGTCCTCGGCGCCGCACGCCTTGCGCAGCCACTCGACCGCCTCGGCATAGCGCGCCGTGCGGTAGAGCGAGAAGCCCTTGAGGTAGCAGTCGTCGCGGTCGGTCTCGCCGCCCGTCTCCGCATAGGCCTCGAGGTGTTCGAGCGTGCGGTTGTAGTCGTCCAGATGGAACCACGACTCGGCGATGACCCGCTCGAGCTCCGCACGGCGTTCGGGCACGGCGCGGCGGACCAGCTCGTCGCCGTGGTCGACGACGTAGCGGTAGTTGCCCTCGAGAAACTCGATCTGGAGCAGGTAGTACGGCACGACCGAGCGGTAGGCGCCGCTCTGCTGCAGGGCCGAGAAGCCCTGCCGCGCCCGGCCGTAGCGCCCCTTCGCGTAGTCGATGTAGGAGCGGTAGTAGAGCGCATGGTCGGCATATTCGCTGCGGTCGCCGATGCGGTCGAAATGGTCGTAGGCCCGGTCGTAGTCGCCCCCGGCGAACTCGACATACCCCATGCGGATGTCGTACTGCTCGCGGCGCGAGCGGCTCAATGCCCGGTAGTCGGTCCGCTCGAAGTATTCGCGCGCACGCCGCATGTCGCCGATCGTGCAGTAGAACGACGCCAGCGAGAAGCGCACGTCGTTGCCGAAGACCGAGTCGGGATAGCGCTCCTCGAACTCCCGGAGCGACGCCTCGGCATCGGCCGCGCCCAGCTCCACGGCGCAGGCCGCCAGGTAGAAGTCGACCTCCTGCCGGAGCAGCAGTTCCTCGGGGGTCAGCGCCTGCCGCGCCCGGAGAAACTCGTGCCGGGCATCGCTCCACCGGCCGCAGTCGAAGAGGTCGCGCCCCCGGTCGAGAGCCGCGGGCCGCTGCGCCGCCTGCGCTGCTGCGGTGCAGAGCGCCAGGGCGAGAGTCAGCAACAGGATTTTCGTTTTCCGCATAGAGACATTTTCTTGATGACGGGCAAAGATACGAATTTTTGCCCATCCGTCCGCTACCCAAGGAACGGAATTTGCCGTGCGGATATTGTCGAACCATAAAACCGAATACGATGACTGAAAAGGTAACACTGGAAATCGCACCCGACGGAGGATACCGCATCCTCGGCGGCCGGACGTGCGACAGGATGACGCCGCGCGAGCTGCTGCTCCTGGCCGCGGCCCGCTGTGCCGCGGAGACGGTCCTAATGATCATGCACAAGGAGCAGCTGACGCCGCGCCATTTCGAGATCACCTCATCGGGCAGTCTGACCGACGAGGCGGCGCCGATCGAACCGTCGTTCGGCTCCTTCCACCTGGTCTACCGCATCGAATGCGCCTCGGAGGAGGAGCAGGCCAAGGCGGGGCGCGCCGTCAGGCTCACGCAGGAGAAATACTGCGGCATGGTGCGCATGCTTGCACGCATCGCTCCCGTGACGCACGAGACGGCCGTGGTCACGACCCAGCCGGCCGGCGCATGACCCGATGCGGACCTTCGTGACGACGGGCGGCGGGGAGTACCCTGCCGCCCGTCGTTTCAGCGTGCCGTGATGCGGGCGTAGTCCGAGACCGCCACGGCGTAGTTGTAGTGAGCGCGGATGGCGTTCGTGTAGAGCTGGATCCAGCTCAACTGCGCCTGCAGGACGTCGAGCACCGTGGCCAACCCCTCGCCGTAGGAGTAGGTGCTGATCGAGAGGTTCTCGCCCGCGATGCGCAGGCTCTCCTCCGAGGCGTCGACCTGGGCGCGGCTCTGCACGAGGGCCGTCCAGCCGTTCATCTCCTCGAGAACGATCTCGTCGTAGAGCTGTGCCGCACGCCACTCGGCCTGCCGCCGCACGGCCTGCGCCGCACCCACGGCCCGGCGGCGCTCGCCCCAGTGGAAGATCGGCACCGAGAGCTTCACGAAGGCCGAGCCATCGAGCGACGTGCGGCCCGTGCGGTTGGGCGTGTCGGGCTGCCACGAGCCGCCCACGCCGACGCTCAACTGCGGGTTGTAGGTGGCCCGTGCGGCCTCGACGGCCGCCTGCGCCTGCTCGGTACGCAGCTGCGCGGCGGCATAGTCCGCCCGGTCGGACGGCAGCTGCGCCGCCTCGACGCGCCGGGGCATCGGCAGCGAATCGCGGATCCCCTGCGCCAGCCTTACGCCGCGTGTCGCCTCCTCGCCGCACAGCACGTTGAAGTTGTGCTGCGCCACCTCGCGGCGCTGCTCGACCGACACCAGCTCGAACTCCGCCTCGCTCAATCGGGCATCGATCATCAGCACGTCACCCCGGGCGATGAGCCCCTCGGCGAAGCGGCGGTCAACGACCTGCTTGAGCGAGCGGATGATGGCGACGTACTGCCGCATGGCCTCGGCATAGAGCTCCGCGGCCGAGAGGCTCCAGTAGGCATAGTCGGCGGCATAGCGGACCTCGAGCTGCGAGAACTCCTCGTCGCAGAGCGCGATGTCGTACCCCGCCTCGGCGCTGTGCACCGAGGCCCGCACGGCCCCGCCGCCGTAGAGTGTCTGCACGATCTGCGGCAGCAGGCTGAAGGTCCAGCGCTCGACCCCGTCGTGATGGCGCGCCGAGAGCGAGAAGCTGCCGTCGGCCGCCAGGCGCGGCAGCCGCCCCGTGCGGGCCTGTCCGAGCGTTTGGGCCGCGGCGTCGACCTGCGCCGCGGCGACCTTGAGCTGGCGGCTGTAGCCGGCCACGGCCGCGCGGTAATCGTCGAGCGTCGTCTGCGCACACAGGGGCGCGGCGACAAGGAGCAGAAGGGCTGTGCAGAGGGTTTTCATGGCTTGCGGATGTGATAGAAGAGCGCATAGACGACCGGCAGCACGCAGACCGTGAGCAGCGTGGCGACGAAGAGCCCGCCCATGATCGTGGCGGCCATCGCGCCGAACATCGCGTCGAAGAGCAGCGGCAGCATGCCGAGGATCGTCGTGCCGGAGGCCATCGCCACGGGAACGATGCGGCTGCGCGTCGCCTCGACGAGCGCCTCGTAGGGCGAACGCCCCGCGGCGCGCAGCGTGCCGATCTGCTCGACGAGCACCACGGCGTTCTTGATGTTCATGCCCACGAGACCCAGCAGCCCGAGCAGCGAGAAGAAGTTGAAGACCTTGCCCGTCACGGCAAGGCCCGCCACCACGCCGATGAAGATGAGCGGGATCATCAGCAGGATCACCGCCGGATCGCGGTAGTTGCGGAACAGCAGCAGCAGGACCGTGAAGATCAGCACCAGCGTCAGCGGCAGGTAGCGCGCCAGCGCGGCGTTGGACTCCTGCTGGCTCTCCTGCTCGCCGAAGACGCGCATCGCATAGCCGTCGGGCAGTGCGACCGTGCGTTCGATCTCCCGACGCAGCGTCGTGAAGAGCTCCATGGTGTTGACCCCGCGCGCGGGATCGCACTGCGCCCGCATCACGCGCTGTCGGTTGTAGCGCTTGATGACGCCGCTGCGGAACTCGAAACGGAAGCCGTCGACGGCCTGCGCGATCGGGAAGACCCGCCCGGCGGGCGTGAAGATCGGCAGCGACTGGAGGTTGGTCAGGTTGTAGTCGCCGATGTTCTCGTCCTTGAGCAGGATCGGCAGGAAGAGGTCGCCCTCGCGGTATTCACCCAGGCGGTAGCCCTGCGTGGCGATGGTCAGGCCGCGGGCCAGCTGGCTGCGCGTGATGCCGATGCGCTGTCCCTTCATCTGCGAATAGAGGGGCCGCCACGTCGGGATGCGGTTGCCCCAGCCGTTGCGGATGTTCACGGCGCCGGGTGTGCGCCACATGACCTCCTCGGCCCGGGCCGTCAGCGCGCGCAGCGTGTCGATGTCGTCGCCGATGAATCCGAATTCGATGGCCGCATCGGGCACGGGCGAGAGCTTGAAGAGCGACGAGCGCAGCCACACGTCGGGGAAGTTCGCCTCGACGTAGGCGCCGAAGCGCTCCTCGACCGCGGCCGTCTGCCTCCGGTCGTGCACCTCGACGAGGATGTTGCCGAAGTTGGGCCGCAGCGAGACGCTGCTGCTGGCCAGGTAGTAGCGCGGCGGCGTGGCGCCCATCGTCATCGAGACGCACTTCACCTCGGGCTGCGCCTGCAGCCACGCCTCCATGCGGAGCAGGTTCTCCTCCGTGGCGCGGATGTCGTACCCCTCGGGTAGCAGCACGTCGGCCCGGAAATAGGGCTTGTCGAGCGACGGAAAGAAGTTCTGCGGCATGCGCCCCATGACGGCGAGCGACGCGGCGAAGAGCACGGCGCCCCCCGCCACGACCGTCCACCGCCGGCGCAGCAGCGCCGCCAGCAGGCGGTCGAACGCCCGGTAGAACTTCGTGTCGTAGGGGTCGTGCACGGACTTTTCGGCGCGGAGCAGAAAGCTGCCGAACAGGGGCGTCTGCGTCAGGGCCAGCACCCAGCTCAACAGCAGCGAGAGGGCCAGCACGACGAAGAGCGGCTTGACGATCTCGGCGACGGACGACGGCGCAAGGTAGAGCGGCAGGAACGAGCAAACGGCGATGAGCGTGGCGCCCAGCAGGCTCCAGCGCGGGGCGTTGGCCCCGTCGACGAAGGCCTGCCGCCGGGCTGCACCCCGCAGCATGGCCTGCCGGGCGTTGTCCGTCACGACGATGGCGTTGTCGACAAGCATGCCCATGGCGATAATGAAGCCCGCGAGCGACGTGCGGTTCAGCCCCTCGCCGAGCAGCTGCATGAGCAGCAGCGTCCCGCCGATCGAGAAGAGCAGCGAACTGCCGATGAGCACCCCGGAGCGGGCCCCCATCACAAGCATGATGACCAGGATGACGATCCCGACCGACTCGGCCAGGTTGAGCACGAAGGTGCGGTTGGCCTCGCGGGCGATGCGGTTCTCGGGATAGAGCACCGCAAGGTCCATGCCCACGGGCATGCGGGCGACGAGCGCCGCCAGCACGGCGTCGATGCGCTCGCCGGTCCGCACGACGTCGACCTGCTCCTCGGTCGAGATGCCGATGCCGATGGCGCGCCGCCCGTTGACGCGCATCAGCGTCTGCGGCGGATCGACATACCCGCGTTCGATGCGGGCGATGTCGCCCAGACGGTACTGCCTGCCCGAGGAGGAGATCAGCAGCTGGTCGGCGATGTCCTCCAGCGAGCGGTAGGTCCCCGACTCGAGAATCCGGATGCGGAGCGCCCCGGCCTGCTTCTCGCCGCTGTCCACGACGGCATTCTGCTGCGAGATGGTCTGCACGACGGTTTCGGGTCGGATCGAGAAGTTGGCCAGCGCCGCGAGGCTGACGTAGACGTTCACGACGGGCGTCTGCTCGCCGAAGAGCGTCACCTTGCGCACGCCGCCGACGGTCACGACATGGGTCTTGATGCGCTGCGCCCAGTCGCGCAGTTCGGACCACGAGAAGCCCTCGTCGGCCGAAAGTCCGTAGTAGATGCCGAAGAGGTCGCCGAAGTCGTCGGCCACGGTGATGCGCGACGCCTCCGCGGGCAGCTGCGCCTGGACGTTGAGCACCTTGCGGCGCAGCTCGTCCCACAGCTGCGGGATGTCGCGCGCCGGGGTCGCCGGGTCGAGCTCGACGAGGATTTTCGAGAGTCCGTAGCGGGACTCGGAGGTGATCTTGTGCACGCGCCGCATCGACTGCACCTCGCGTTCGACGGGCTCGGTGACGAGCTGCTCGACCTCGGCGGGCGTGGCGCCCGGGTAGCGGCAGAGCAGCGAAGCGCTCTTGATGACGAAGGTCGAATCCTCCTTTTTGCCGAGCGTCGCGAAGCCCGCCACGCCCCCCACGAGCAGTACGAGCAGGAAGAACCACACCACGCGCGCGTTCTTCAGGGCATATTCGGGCAGGTTCATGGCTTGTCGCTCATTATGCGCACCGTCTCGCCCTCGCGCAGCTGATAGACCCCGGCCGTCACGACGCGCTCGCCGGGTTCGACGCCGCTGTCGACGATGACGCGGTCGCGGCCGTAAGGCTCGCCGAGCGTCACGGCGCGCCGCTCGACCCGCTCGCCGTCACCGACGATCCAGACATAATCCCCGCCCTCGGCCGGTGCGCAGACGGCCGTCAGCGGCAGCGACACGGCATCCGCAACGGGGTCGGCCGTGCGCATGGTGACGGTGCACGACATGCCCGGAGAGATGCGGCAGCGCGCCGTATCGACCCCTTCGAGCGTCAGCGAGACCGGAAAACCCGAGGCGTCGGACGACGTGCGGGCATAGTCCTTGAGCCGCGCCGCGAACACCACGCCGCGGTAGTTGTCGAACGCCACGTCGAAGTGCGTCGAGGGGCGCGCGAGGGCATCGAGCGCGCTCTCGGGCAGGGTGAACTTCACGGTCGAGGTCTCGGGCGCCACCAGCCGCAGGATCGTCTGTCCGGACTGCACGCGCTCGTACTTGTCGACGTATGCCGCCTCGATGACCCCGGCGAACGGGGCCCGCAGCCGCGTCTCCTGCAACAGGTCCGTCGCATTCTCATACGACGAGCGGGCCTGCGCATAGCGCGTCTGCGCCGCTTCGGCCTCCTGCCGCGAGACGGCCTCGTGCTGCAACAGCCGCTGCATGCGCTGCATCTGCGAGCGCGCCTCCTCGTAGGCCGAGCGCTGGGCCGCGACCTGCAGCTCGACATCCCGGGGATCGAGTTCGGCGAGCAGCTGCCCCCGGGCCACGGCCTCGCCCTGCGAAACGGGAATGTCGAGCACCTGCCCCGAGAGCTTGAAGGCCAGATTGACGGCATCGTCGGGCGTGGCCAGCCCCGCAAAGTCGCGGTCGATGAACCCGGCCCGCACGGCCGTCTCGACCTTGACGGGGCGCACCGAACCGACCGGCACGCTCCTGCCGCCGCAGGCCGCCGCCGCACAAGACATCACAAAGAAGAGAAACCGGCGCATACGAAAAAAGTTGACTCCGACGATTCGGAGTCAACTTTCATACCATTGTGCGCCGCAGGGCCCCTACGGCCGAATATCGCGACAATTCCTTTTAGCCGAGATCGTTCCGTCGTCGAGGACGACCAGCCCGTTGTCGGCCCGCAGCAGGGTCTTCATCGTCGAGGCGTCGATGTTGTAGCAGGGAACCTCCCCCGAGCCGAAATCGTGGCTGTAAACATCGTAGAGCGGCTGCGGCGTCAGGCAGACGACCGCGGCGCCCTCCTCCGCAGCGCGCGCAACCAGCCGCGCCATGCGGCGCGCGCAGCTGCGCGGCAGGCGGTCGAACGACGTCACGCAGAGCATGTAGAGACGCCCGGGCGTCGAGAGCACCTCCTCGGTGGCATCGCCGTCGGCGCCGTGCAGTGCGAACTCGCTCACCAGCGGCCGGATTGCGGGCTCCTCGCTCGTCGTGCGCGTATCGACCCACTCCCACTTCGTCTCGTTCTGCCACTCCGTGTCGTCGAGCGTGAACTCGCGCTCGCGGCCCGTGCGGCGGTTGCGGTAGACGAGCACCGTCTCGGTCTCGCCGGCCCCGATCTCGGGAGCCCGCTTCGCCTCGAGGATATTGACCCCGACCTTGTAGGGCAGGAAGTCGACGAGCGGCAGGTGGCGGTAGCAGTAGTAGCCCAGATACATCGACAGGCAGAAGAAGGCCACCGTCAGGCACACCTCCAGCGGTTTGAATGCGAAGATGCGGTCGGGCCGGTAGCGCCACCAGACGACAAGGGCCATGGCCAGCAGCACGACGTTCTTCGCGAAGGTCTCCCACGGCGAGAGTTTCAGCGCCTCGCCGAAGCAGCCGCAGTCCTCGACGGGGATGAGCGTGGCGCTCAACAGGGTCAGCAGCGTGAAGAAGCAGAGCGACAGCACCGCGAAAATCGAGATGAGCCGGATGCGCACCTTGAAGAGGAGCATGCAGCCCATCATCAGCTCGGCGCCGCACAGCCAGATCGAGAAGGCCATCGAGGCCCCCTGCAGGTACTCCAGGCCGTAGATCGAGAGGTACTCGTTGACCTTCAGCGCCGTGCCCCACGGGTCGATCACCTTCGTGAAGCCCGAGAAGATGAACGTGAAGGCGAGCACCAGGCGGCAGATGCGCGACAATATCTTGAATCCGCGTTTGTTTCTCATCGTTTTCCGAGCACGGGGGTCAGCTCCGCGCGTATTTTTTCAAAAATTTCCTCGGGCGACGCCATCGCCCCGGCGGCATTGCTGCAGTCCACGACGCGCAGCGTCGGATCGGCGGCGGCCGCTTCGAGATAGACCTCGCGCACGCGCCGCTGCAGGTCGAGCGACGCCTCGTGGATATCCTCCGCACCGTGCAGGTAGGCGCGGTCGTCGCCCGCGCGCTGCTCCGTGAGCTTGCGCTCGGTGAAGGCGAAGGGCACGTCGAGGAAGAGCGACAGATCGGGACGCGGCAGGGCGTTGTGTCCGAACTCCAGGTCGAGGATCCAGCGGGCCAGGCGGCGGCGCGGCTCCCCCTCGGGCAGTTTGGCGCATTGGAAACCGACGTTCGAATAGACGTAGCGGTCGAGCACCACGGCGCGTCCTTCGGCAAGCCAGCTGCGGATCTGCCCCGCCGCCTCGGCCCGGTCCCCGGCGAAGAGCAGCGCCACGAGGTAGGGATCCACCTCCCCGACGCCGCCGAACTCGCCGCGCAGGAAGCGGGCGATCAGCTCGCCGTAAACGGGCGCGTCGAAGCGCGGAAAATGGATATACTCGCTGCGCAGGCCGCTCGCCGAGAGCAGCTCGCGCAACAGACGGACCTGGGTCGACTTGCCCGCTCCGTCCAGTCCTTCGAGTACGATGAACATCGGTTCCTTGCGTTTATATGGGTTCGTTTCGGTTCTCCGCCTACTGGCGCAGCATGCGCACGGCCCGCACGACACCTGCGGCCAGCGCATCCACCTCCGCTTCGGTGTTGTAGAGCGCGAACGACGCGCGGCACATGCCCGTCACGCCGTAATGGTCCATCACCGGCTCGGCACAGTGGTGCCCCGTGCGGACGGCAATACCCAGCTTGTCGAGAATCATCCCCATGTCGTAGGGATGCACCCCCTCGACGTTGAACGACACGATGGCGCACTTGTCCGCCGTCGTGCCGTAGATGCGCAGTCCGTCGACCGCCCCGAGGCGTTCGGTCGCGCGGTCGAGCAACGCCCGTTCGTGGGCCTCGACCTCCGCGGGATCGAACTGCTGCAAATATTTCACGGCCTCGCCCAGCCCGATGGCTCCGACGAAGTTGGCCGTTCCGGCCTCGAACTTCAGCGGCACGGGGGCATAGGTCGTGCGGGCGAAGGTCACGCGGTCGACCATGTCGCCGCCCCCGAGGAACGGCGGCATCTCCTCCAGCAGGGCCCGCTTGCCGTACAGCACGCCGATGCCGGTCGGACCGTAGAGCTTGTGGCCCGAGAAGGCATAGAAGTCGCAGTCGAGCGCCTGCACGTCCACGCCGCCGTGCACCACCCCCTGGCAGCCGTCGACGACGACGACCGCCCCGACGGCATGGGCCGCGCGGATGACGGGCCGCAGGTCGGGCCGCGTGCCGAGCGTATTGGAGGCCTGCGTCACGGCGACCACGCGCGTGCGTGCGTCGAGCAGCGATTCGAGCAGGTCGGTGCGCAGCGCCCCCTCGTCGTTGAAGGGCAGCATGCGCAGCTCGGCCCCCTTGCGCTCGGCGAGCAGCTGCCACGGCACGAGGTTCGAATGGTGTTCCATCTCGCTGACGACGATGTTGTCGCCCGCATGCACGAAGCGCTCGCCCCAGGCGTAGGCCACCGTGTTGAGCGACGCCGTGGCCCCGGCCGTGAAGACCACCTCCTCCTTCGCCGCGGCGCCCAGGAAGGCGGCAATCCGCTCGCGGGCCGCCTCGTAGCGCGTCGTGGCCTCCTCCGAGAGCAGGTGCACGCCGCGGTGGATGTTGGCATTCTGCTCGCGGTGCAGCCGGTCGACGGTCTCGATCACCGACAGGGGCTTCTGCGCCGTGGCTCCGCTGTCGAGGTAGACCAGCGGCCGTCCGTAGACTTCGCGTGCGAGGATCGGAAACTCCCCGCGTATCTTTTCAATATCCAGCATCGTCACATCCGTTCCATTTTCGCGGCGACAGCCTCCAGCAGCACCTCGCCCAACGGCTCGACGCCGCAGCGGCGCACGATGTCGCCGACGAACCCTTCAATCTGCAGCCGCCGGGCCTCGGCTTCACTCAAGCCCCGCTGCCGCATGTAGTAGACGGCCTCGGCATCCATCTGCCCGACCGTTGCGCCGTGCGAGCACTTCACGTCGTCGGCGTAGATCTCCAGCTGCGGCCACGTCGTGATGCGCGCCGTGTCGCTCAGGAGGATGTTGCGGCTCTGCTGCTGCGCGTCGGTGCGCTGGGCATCCTGTGCCACGTAGACCAGCCCGTGGAACTCACCCACGGCACGGCCTCCGGCCACGCCCTTCACGCACGACTCGCTCCGGCAGTCGGAGACGTTGTGCGCCGTATGCAGCCGCACGACGCAGTGCTCCTCGTCCGCGGCGAGGAAGACCCCGCCCAGCGTATTTTCGGCCCCGCGGCCGTTCAGGTCGATGCGGTAGGCGGCATTGGCGCTCGCCAGCTGCACCGTCGTGATGCGGCAGTCGCTCCGGGCCGCCTGCTCCACGGCCACCTCGGCAAAGGCTTCGGCCGTGAAGAGCTCCGTAAGCTCGAGCCGCGCCCCCTCGCCCAGCGTGCAGCGCAGCGCCGAGAGCTCGGGCGAGGTGTGCAGCACGACGAGCCGCACCGCGCCGCCCGCGGCGACCTGCACGTCGAGATGCCGCGGATCGACGGCCGCATAAGGCTCCGTCACGCACTGCGTGATGCGGAGCAGCTCCTCCCCCGCCGGGCGGAAGCCGCGAAGGATGTCAGGCAGCGTCGTCATTCGTTTCCGTACTCGTTGATGATGCGGTCGTAGCCCTCCTTCTCCAGATCGAGGGCCAGCGACTTGTCGCCCGTGTAGATGATGCGCCCCTTGTAGAGCACGTGCACCACGTCGGGCACGATGTAGTCCAGCAGACGCTGGTAGTGCGTGATGACCACCGTGGCGTTCTGCGGCGTATGGAGTTTCGTCACGCCCGTGGCGACGATGCGCAGGGCGTCGATGTCGAGGCCCGAGTCGGTCTCGTCGAGGATCGCCAGCTTCGGGTCGAGCATCGCCATCTGGAAGATCTCGTTCTTCTTCTTCTCGCCGCCCGAGAAGCCCTCGTTCACGGCGCGCGACGTGAGCTTCGGGTCGAGCTCCACGACGGCGCTTTTCTCGCGCATCAGGCGCAGGAACTCGGCCGCCGTGAGGGGCTCCTCGCCGCGGAACTTGCGATGCTCGTTCACGGCCAGCTTCATGAAGTTGGCCATCGTGACGCCCGGAATCTCCACCGGATACTGGAAGCCGAGGAAGAGCCCCAGCCGGGCACGGTCCTCGATCGACATGGCGAGCAGGTCCTCGCCCAGGAAGCGCACCGAGCCCTCCGTGACGGTATACTTGGCATTTCCGGCCAGCACCGAGGCGAGCGTCGACTTGCCCGAGCCGTTCGGGCCCATGATGGCGTGGACCTCGCCGGCGCGGACCTCCAGGTCGATGCCGCGGAGAATCTCCTTGCCCTCGACCGACGCATGCAGATTTTTTACGCTTAACATATCTGTCTTGTCGTTTCTATTTGTCCTTTTTACATTTTCACATCCGAAATGTCTCCGGAAATTCTGTCAGAGTGCCGGCCGGATCTTCACGGGCCGCTCCGGAGCCACGTCCGGATTTTCCCGAATACCCTCCATGCTCCGCCGACGACCTCCCCGCTCATGGTCGAGAGCTTCCGCGCTCCGCCGGCGTCCTTCCCGTTCACGGTCGGGAACTTCCATGCCCCGCCGGCGACCTCTCCGCACGCGGTCGGGAACTTCCATGCCCCGCCGACGCCTTCCTGCGCACGGTCGGGAGCCTTTCGTCAGGCCCCGCGTCACCGGCTCCGCCCGGCCGCTACCCTACCGTGCCCTCGAGCTGCAGGGCCAGCAGCTTCTGCGCCTCGACGGCGAACTCCATGGGCAGCTTCGCCAGCACCTCGCGGGCGTAGCCGTTGACGATCAGCCCCACGGCATCCTCGGTCGACAGTCCGCGCTGGTTGCAGTAGAAAAGCTGGTCGTCCGAGATTTTCGACGTCGTGGCCTCGTGCTCCACGACGGCCGTGCGGTTGCGGCAGTCGATCTCGGGGAAGGTGTGGGCGCCGCAGCGGTCACCGATCAGCAGCGAGTCGCACTGCGAATAGTTGCGCGCATGCTCCGCCCCCTTGGCCACGCGCACCAGACCCCGGTAGGCATTCTGGCTCCGGCCCGCGGAGATACCCTTCGAGACGATGCGGCTGCGCGTGTTGCGGCCGATGTGGATCATCTTCGTGCCGGTATCGGCCTGCTGGAAGTTGTTGGTCATGGCCACCGAGTAGAACTCCCCGACGGAATTGTCGCCGGCGAGGATGCAGCTCGGGTATTTCCACGTGATGGCCGAGCCGGTCTCGACCTGCGTCCACGACAGGCGCGCGTTCTCGCGGCACAGGCCGCGCTTGGTGACGAAGTTGTAGACGCCGCCGCGCCCCTCGCGGTCGCCCGGATACCAGTTCTGCACCGTGGAATACTTCACCTCGGCGTCGCGCTCGACGACGATCTCGACGACGGCCGCATGCAGCTGGTTCTCGTCGCGCTGCGGCGCCGTGCACCCCTCGAGGTAGCTCACGTAGGCCCCCTCGTCGGCGACGATGAGCGTGCGCTCGAACTGCCCCGTGCCGGCGGCGTTGATGCGGAAGTAGGTCGACAGCTCCATCGGGCACCGCACCCCCTTGGGGATGTAGCAGAACGACCCGTCGGAGAAGACCGCGGCGTTCAGTGCGGCGTAGAAGTTGTCGGTATAGGGAACGACGCTCCCGAGGTACTTTTTCACCAGGTCGGGATGGTCGCGCAGCGCCTCCGAAATCGAGCAGAAGATGATGCCCTTCTCGGCAAGCGTCTCCTTGAAAGTGGTCTTCACCGAGACGGAGTCCATCACGGCATCGACCGCCACGCCCGCCAGCGCCATCTGCTCCTCGAGCGGAATGCCCAGCTTGTCGAACGTGCGCTTGAGTTCGGGGTCGACCTCGTCCATCGAGCCGAGCTTCTTGCGGGCCTTCGGCGCCGCATAGTAGATGATATCCTGAAAGTCGATCTCCGGGATCGTCAGATGCGCCCACGTCGGGGGTTCGAGCGTCAGCCAGTGCCGGTAGGCCGCCACGCGGCGCTCGGTCATCCACGCCGGCTCGCCCTTCTTTGCGGAGATCAGGCGCACTACCTCCTCCGAGAGCCCCTTGCCGATGGTCTCGGTCTCGATCTGCGAGGTGAAGCCGTACTTGTACTCCTGCTCCCCGATATTTTCCAATAGGTCTTTCTCTTTTCCTGCCATACGAGCAAAATATCGTACAAAGGTAAAAAATCTAATCCGAATTTCATAATGCTCCCGGCAAATACGGTACCGCGGACCAGCACAGCGGCAAAAAAAAGGGAGCGCGGACTGCTCCGCGCTCCCTGCCGTTGTTTTCGGTATCGGATTACTTCTCGCCGACGATCACGGCATTGGTGATCTTGGCATCGCCGCCGCCGATCGTGATCTTGAAGTAGGGCTTGCCTGCCGTGTCGTACCTGTAGTATCCGGCATAGATGCCCTCGCCTTCGGCCACCGTCGGAATCTCAAGGGCCGTGAAGTCCGTGCCGTTGTCCGAAGTGCTGACGGTCGGAACCTTCGAGCCGTCCACGATCTTCAGGTAGATCGTCGAGATGGCCCCCAGCGAAGAGTCGTTCTTCAGGTAGGTCTCGATCGCAAGGCCCTTCTTGATGTACATCGAGCTCGAAGAGGCCGCCATGGCCGATCCGAAGGTGATGCCCTGATAGGTCCAGGTCTGGATGTAGGGCTTGCTGCTCGAGGTCGAGAACTTCGTCATCGCATCCTCCGAGGCCGTACCGTCCATCTCCGTACCGGTGAGAATCTGGATCTCGTCACCCACATGGTTCTTGATCAGGTCGTAGCTCAGCTCCACATTGTAGGGCTGCGTCTGCACACCCGAGTTGTCAGGCTCCCACGACAGACCGTAAACATTGATCGTGGCATAGCAGTAGATGTAGATCGTCGTCTCGCCCGTGAGGTCGGTGAAGGTCACCGTCTTGGCCTCGCCGTCCGACGAGGTCGGGCAGGCTTCGCGCAGATACTCCTTGCCGTTGGCGCTCACGCCCACTTCGCGCGTGGCGTCCGAGCTGCTGCTCGAGATGGCCTTCACGGTCAGCGTACCGTTGCCGCTCACGCGCAGAGCCAGGGCACGCAGCGTCGGCGTCACATCCTCCAGCGTACTCTTGCCGTTGAACTTGATGCGGTCCACCGGCTCGCCCTGGTCGCCAATCGAGTGCTCGATGGTCATGTGCTTCGAGTCGCTGGCCAGGAACTGGAGGTTGCCGAAGACGGACGTCTCCTTGATGTCACCGGCCGGGAAGGACGAGGCATCGGCAATATCCCACGTGTAGGCCGACGATACGGTCGTCAGCACGCCCTTGATCGTGATCGTCACACTGGCAGCCTCCGAGTCGAGCCAGTTGAGCGAGCCTTCGGCCGCCTTGGCTACGACCGACAGCGTGTGCTGGCCGGCCTTGAGCGAAGCCACCGTCGAGGCGGGAATCTCATACGAGGGGGTCTCCACCGTCTCGGTCTTGCCGTTGAAGGTCACTTCGTAGGCTGCGGCGTTCGGCACGGCGTTCCATGCCACGGCGATCGGCTGCGACGTGCCCTGATCCACGGCCGGGATGTCGGTCGTCGTGAAGACGGGCGTGTCGAGGGCCTTGGGCTCGCCGCCCGAAACCACCTCGAGCGACCACTCGAGCGCCTGCAGCTCGACGGGTGCGCAGCTGCAGATGTAGACCGTCGTCTCACCCTGGATGTCACCGAAGCCGAACTTGCTCTGCTTGCCGTCGGCCGGAACCGCATAGCGGGTGCCGTTGACGATGATCTCCATGTGCTTGTTGTAGCCTGCATCGGCGGGCGTGATGAGTACCGAACCCGGCACGCTCACCTTGAAGGCCAGGGCGTTGTTCGTCGGGACGTCGAGCACCGAGAGGGTCGAGGCGGCCGAGAACGAGATCGTACCGTTGTCCGTAACGGCCATCGGGGCCTCCTCGTCGTTGACGATGAACTGCAGGTTGCCCAGGATCTTCGTCGAGAGGATCTCCTGCGGCTCGAAGTTCTCCGTATCGGCGAAGTTCCAGACCGTAGCCTCCGTGATGACGTTCAGTTCGGTCTGCTCGGGCACGATGGGAGCCACAGCATTCCACCAGCGCGGGTCGCCGATACGTGCCGAGGCGATCTCGTCGTTCACCAGATAGAACTTGCCGCGCAGCGAATTCTCGCACGGGTCCTCCGTGAGGATCTTGCCGCCGTTCTGCGTGGCCGTGGCCTGCGTGATCTCCACGCCGTCCGAAATCTTGGCCTCGAAGAAGGTGTCGGCGCAGTTGTAGAAGTAGTTGTTCTGGATGAGCGTCGGGAGCTTCACGGAGCCGTTGTTGGCAATGAAGCGGGCATTCTCACCCGTCTCGTTCAGGAAGAGGTTGTTGGCATACTCCATGACCGGAGCCGTGCCGCGCACGTAGAAGATACCCTTGTTGTTGCCGTCGGTTACCGTGGAGAAGTTGCTGAAGGTGTTGTTGCGGATGACAATCGACGAGAGGGTCTCCTTGGCGTCGACACGCAGGAACGAACGGGCGCCGTTGTAGAAGGTCGAGTTGGTGATCGTCAGCGTGCCGTGCGTCGATTCGGTGCGGAAGTCGATGAAGTCACCGCCGCTGTTGCCCATGTTGGCGGCATAGAGGCCGTCAAAGAGCAGCGTCTGGATGGCCGAACCGGCCTTGTTCTCGTAGAAGATGTTGCGGTAGCCTGCCAGGTCGCAGTTCTTCACCGTCACGGAGTTCATCGCGATGGCATCCTTCACCTCCATGAGCGACGAGGCCGCATCGGCGCCGTCGAGCGAGAGGTCCTCCAGACGGATGTCGTTCACACCGGGATTCAGACCGATGCCCAGGCCCACGATCGCGGGCTTCGCACCCTCGAGCGTCGTCTCGCCGATGATCGTCAGGTCGGCGGCCAGCGCCGATGCGGGGTTGGTCTCGCCTTCGCCGTAGGAGGGCACCGTATAGGGCGTCTCACTGTAGGCCAGCTGGTACTTGCCGCCGTCCACGAAGGCCTGCATGAGCTGCTCGATCGTCGAGATCTTCGTCATGTTCTGCATGTCGGGACGGGTCCAGACATCCTGACCGCCGCGGCTGGCGCTGTTGTAGTAGACGGCCACGAAGTACTCAGTCGAGGGCTGCAGGCCACCGATCGTCGCCGTGGCGGCCTGCACCTGCTCATCGGACAGATCGAGGCGCACGGGCTCCTGGTCGGCCGAAGCGACCGGCGTAGCCAGCAGGTGCGTCACATACTGATCCTGATCCCACTTCAGCGTCACGCTTTCCGACGTGCGCTCCGTGACGACGGGATTCAGCGGGTCCATGATCGCGTAGGTTACGATCGGGCCGGCGACGGCCACGTGCGACGGCGCGGTGCGCTCGTTCTGGCTGAAGGCCTGCACGGTGGCGTAGTACTCGTTCTCGGCCACAAGGTCGAACGTCACGGGGACATCCGCCGGGGTGAGGTCGCTCTTGGTCTCAACCACCGTGGTGAGTCCCTCGTCCGAATAGATGACGACTTCATAGGTATCCGTCGTGCGCACGTCCCACGTCAGGCGCACCTGGTTGCCCGTCGAGAGCACCGAGGCCGTGAAGTTCAGCGGCGTCAATGCCCGGTCGAGCACCAGCTCGTTATTGATGCCGTCCGGATCGTCCGAACAGCCGCCCAGTCCCGCTACGGAAAACAGCAGCAACCCGGACATCAATTTGCGAAATATGCTTTTCATAATCGTAAAATCTGTTTTGGTGGTCGATTATCCGTTAATAACCGTAATCGTTGTGAATCTGCCCCTGCGAGTTGTCGACGACACTCTGGAAGATGGGCCAGTACTGACGCGTATCGGGATCGCGGTCGTAGAGACGGTTGATCTCGGCAGTCGTGAACTTCGGGCTCTCGGTATCGCTTGCGCACGGCGCATAACGCGAAACCTCACCCTCGGTATTGGTGTAGGGGATCCACGTGGCGTCGGGAGCCGTCTGTTCGTCGCGTCCCAGACCGTACATCTCGAGCTTCGTGCCCTCGACCTTGTAGTAGACGTAGCCGTCGCCCTGAGCCAGGTAGCTGAAGTCACCCGTCCAGTTGTTCAGGTCGTTGAGCTTCTGCTTCGTCTCGTCCATCTTCGTCTTGAGCAGGTTCCAGCGGATCAGGTCGGTCTTGCGGAGCATCTCGCCCACGAACTCGAGGGCGCGCTCGTCGACAATGGCGTCGAACATGGCGTCGGCCGAGCCGATGGCGTCGACGTAGCTCTGGGCCATCGCCTCGTTACCGGCGTAGGCACGCTTGCGCACCTGCAGGAGGTAGTTCTTCGCATTGTCCAGACCGCCGCCGTCCACCGAGGCGCACGACGAGTGAATGGCACACTCGGCAGCCATCAGGTAGACATCCGACAGACGCATGTAGGGCGGTTTGAAGCCGTCGTCGTTACCGCCGCTGTAGGGATAGTTCTCCATCCACTCGAAGCGGTACTTGCCGAAATACCACGTATCGAGACCCGCCAGTACGGGAGCCGTCGTCGTGGACGAGGGCGAGGTGTACTCCCAGATGTAGTTCACGCAGCTCACGTCGCGGCGCGTATCCTGCTTCTCGTACTCGAACCACATGGTCGGCACGGGACCCACGCTGCCGCCGCGGCTCGACGTTCCGGCCGTAGCACCGATGAACTGGTCCGCTCCGTCGTGACGCACGGCGAAGGTGTAGTTCCAACGTCCGCGGTTGTTGCCGTAGGGGAATACCCACAGCACCTCACGGCCCGTACCGGCAGCCGTCAGGTCAAAGTTGTTCAGATCGCGCCACAGCTGCTCGAAGCTCGGGTAGAGCGACATGCCGCTGTTGCGGATCACATCCACGCAGGCGGCCAGCGCCTTCGGGTAGAGGACGTCCTGCTGCAGTTCGGGATCGGAGCTCAGGCGCACCGAACCGGCATCGCCCGTACCGACCATGCCGTCGGCGGGACGCAGCGCATAACCCGAGGCCATGAGCGCCAGACGGGCGTAGAGACCCTTGGCGAAGGCCTTGTTGATGCGGTCGATCGTCACGGCATGTCCCTGACCGGGCCACGGCAGGTAGTCGTAGGCCTCCTCCAGGTCGCCGAGGATCTGCTTGAAGATCACGTCACGGCTCGTCTTCGGGATATAGATGTCGTCGCTGATCGGCTCCGTGCGGAAGGGCACGTCACCCCAGGCGCGGATCAGGTCGTAGTACATCACGGCACGCAGCGTCAGCGCCTCGCCCAGCAGATAGGCCATGTCGGCGTTGTTCTCGATGTTGCCGTACTGCCGCAGGTTCTTGATGTTGAGGTTCGCACGCTCGATGGCCGTGTAGTAGGGCGAATAGGCGTCCGCACTGCTGCCCGAGGTGTTCATCTCGCCATTGGTCGGCAGCAGGTCGTAGCCGTAGATGGCCTGACGGTTGGCGTTGTTCGCCTGATCGGTCTCGTTGCTCCAGTTGTTGCCCCACTCGATGTCGGTGTTCAGACCCACGTAGGGATGGTAACGGCCACGGTGGTTCGCCTTCTCAAGCAAAGCCTGCGTGATACCGAAGTTGCACCCTTCGGCCAGCTCGTAGTTCGAGAAGACCGTCTCGGTGTCGAACGACGACTTGGTTTCCGTTTCCAGCAGATCGGAGCAGGCACAGAGCGCTCCTGCAGCCGACAAAACGAATATATATTTGAATGCTTTCATACGATGATGTAGATTTTGCTTTGGTCAAGATTAGAATGTGAGGTTCGCACCGAAGACGACGCTGCGGCTGCGCGGATAGGCCGAATAGTCGACGCCCGGCGTCAGCGGCGTGGCACGGCGGGTATCCACCTCGGGATCGTAGCCCGAGTAACCCGTCCAGCAGAAGAGGTTGGTACCCGTCACGTAGAGACGGAACCGCTGGATGCGGAGCTTCTTCATCCAACGCTCGGGGAGCGTGTAGCCCACCGTCACGGACGACAGACGCAGGAACGATCCGTCCTCCACGGCCCAGTCGCTGAAGACGGCCGAGGACATGAGCGGCGACCACATCGTCGTACCTTCATTGACGGTTCTCAGCTGTTCGGGATCGGTGATCAGCTCGCCCGTCGCCCAGTCGATGTTGGTCCAGCGGTTCTGCGTGGCCATCGTATTGAGCAGGTTGCGGAAGTTGTTCTTCGTACCGCGCTCCGAGGTGAACTCGATCTTGTTGGCGTTGTAGATCTGGTTGCCGTAGACCCAGTTGAAGTTGGCCGAGAAGTCGAAGCCGTAGGCGTAGCCCGAGAGCGAGAAACCTCCCGTCCACTTGGGCTGTGCGTTGCCGATGATCGTGCGGTCGTCGGTCGTCACCTTGTTGTCCTCGCTGCCGTCGACATTCTTGAGCTTCATGGCACCCGGACGCAGGTAGGTGCTGCCGATCACGGCCGAGCAGTCCACGATACCCTCCTTGAGCACCCACTTGCCGTCGATGTAGTCGAAGTCGTCGACCTCATAGCGGCCGTCCGACACGTAGCCGTACATCTCGCCGAGCGAACCGCCCACGCGCACGCGGTAGTCGGTACCGATCTCGCTCGATGCCCAGCCCGACTGCAGACCGTCGAGGTAGTCCAGACCGCCGAGGCTCATCACGCGGTTCTCGTTGTAGCTGGCGTTGGCCGAGAAGGTCAGGCCGTACTTGGGCTTCTCGAGCAGCACGAACGTGGCGGCAAGCTCGATACCGCGGTTGCGCGTCTCGCCCAGGTTGCGGTACTGGTACTCGTAGCCGCTACCCGTGAGCGGGTACTGGATCAGCAGGTCCTTCGTATTGTTCTGGTAGACGTCCACCGAACCGCTCACACGGCCGCGGATGAAGCTGAAGTCGAGACCGATGTTGTGCGAGTAGGTCGTCTCCCAGGTCAGGTCGGGATTTGCCATGACGATCTTGCCGTTGTCGTCCTTGGCCACACCCCACCAGTTGTCATAGATATACCAGTTGTTGGCGTTGTCGCTACCGGCGAACTCCTGCAGCATCAGACCCGAGGGAATGTTGTTGTTACCGGCCGTACCGTAGCTGTAACGCAGTTTCAGGTTGTCGAGCCAGTCGATGTCCTTCAGAGCCTCCTCGCCCGAAATACGCCACGACACGGCAGCCGAGGGGAAGTAGCCCCACTGGTTGCCTTCGGCGAACTTCGACGAGCCGTCGGCACGCATCGTACCCGAAACCATGTACTTGCCCTTGTAGTCGTAGTTCACGCGGCCGAAGAACGAGAAGAGCATGTCATCGGGATCGTAGAAGTTGTTGATCGAACGCGTACCCGTAGCCGAGCTCATCATCTGCCAGGCCATCATCGAGTCGTAGAAGTCGGGGAAGTCGTAGGCCCAGGCCGTGAGCGTATTGGAGCGCGTGACGATGTACTCCTGACCGACGAGCAGGTTGAGCGAGTGGTCATCGTTGTTGAAGACGTTCTCGAAGTCGTAGCTCAACGTGTTAGTGTTGCGGATCTTCTCGCGCGTGAAGTCCGTGTACTGCGTGGCGGGGCCCGGACGGTTCGAGTTGTAGATCAGGTAGGTCGTCATGCCGTAGAAGCGGTCCTTCGTCTGGCGGTAGGTATCCAGACCGGCCTCGACGCGCAGCTTGAGGTTCTTGACAATCTCCCACTGGAAGGCGGCATTGGCGTTCCAGTTCGTGCGGTTGTAGCGGCTGTCGTTGTCGGCCGTAGCGATCAGCGGGCTGACGTTGTCGCCGGCCATCGTCTCGTCATCGTCGCCCGAAGCCGCCGTGGTGAACGGGAAGGGGCGGTACTGGATGGCGTGCTTCACACGGCCGTTACCCGAAGTCGAACCCGAGTCGTTGTAGGAGTTCGAACCGGCACCCCGCACGTCCGTGTCGGAGTAACGGATCGAGAAGTCGAAGCCGATCTTCTTCGAAGGCTTGTAGTTGGCCTTGAAGTTGAGGTTGTTACGCTTGAACTCCGAGCCGATCATGATGGCGCGCTCGTCGATATGTGCGTAACCGGCCGTCCACTTGAACTTGTCGCCGCCGCCCGAGATGCTCAGGTTGTGGTTGAAGGTCGTACCCGTGCGGCCGAAGGTCTGGTCGAGCCAGTCGATACCCTTCACGTTCTTGTAAAGGTCCATGTCGGAGAATCCGCCGAAATAGGGGAAGTAGTTGTTCTCGAGCTTGCCCTCGACCATGGCGGCCTCGTACTGGTACTGCACGAACTCGTAGGGGGTCATCGGGGTCAGGGCGTCCTGGTTGGCAAACTTCTTGATACCGTAATATACGTTGTAGTTGACCGTGACCTTGCCGGCTTCACCGCTCTTGGTCGTCACGATGACAACACCGTTGGCACCGCGGGCACCGTAGATGGCCGTCGAGAAGGCATCCTTCAGCACGTCGATCGAGGCGATGTCCGAAGCCGGGATATCGGTGATGCTCTCCACGGGGAAGCCGTCGACGATGTAGAGCGGCGAGTTGTCCTGCGTGATCGAACCGCCGCCGCGGACGCGGATCTTGATCTCGGCGTCGGGGTCACCCTCGCTGGCCGTTACGGAGACACCGGCCATGCGGCCTGCCATGGCCTCCGTCACGGATGCCACGGGCATCTGCATCAGGGCCTCGGAGCTGACCGAAGCGACCGAACCGACGACATCACGCCGCTTGACGGCGGCATAACCCACGACGACCACGTCGTCGAGTGCCGTCGACTCACTCTCGAGCGTCACGTCGATGCGCGTGCGGGTGCCGATCTCCACGCGCTGCGTCTTCATGCCGACGTATGAAAAGACGAGTGTCTTCTTTGAAGCGTCGGGCACATCGAGCGACCAGGAACCGTCGATTCCGGAGCTTACGCCCAACGTCGTACCGTCGACCACGACCGAAGCTCCGATCACCGGATCCCCCGCCGAGTCTTTCACGATACCTCCGATCTGCTGGGCCGCGGCCGTGGAGACCAGACCCACGCCCAGTAGCAGAAACAGGGCGAACTTCAGAGTAAAGTTTTTCATAAAACTGGTTTTGGTTAATAATTAGGTTTATTCTGTTTGCGTATTATCGGTGCGGAGCCTGCAATCCGTAAATTATTTAAAATTTTACAAATATCCGCACTTTTTTACTATACAAAAGTAAGAAAGAGGCCAAAAGAGGGCTGGTAAATTTTATCACTTCTCATGGAAAATTTGTCATACGGGCCACAAAGCCCTCTGCGGAGGCTTTTTCCGTGCCGGATGATAAAAAATCCCCTCGGCGTCGAGGGGATTTTTTCGCGGCATCCTGCCCGCGGGTCATTCGAGCCGGCCGAGGGCGCGGTCGTACTCCATCGCCGCCCAGATCAGCGGGCCGATACCCTTGCAGTCGTTGTCGATGACCTTCTCGGAAATGTAGTAATCGAACGTGCCGCTGCGGCGCTGCTTGCCGCCCAGCCCCGCCACGGCGCAGCAGTCCGTCAGCGAGACCGTACCGTCGGGATTCTCGCGCACGAAGCGCTCGACAAGGCGCTCGAAGGCGCGCTGCGCATCGGGACCCAGCTCGGCGGGCAGGTAGCCCAGACGCACCCCCTTGAGCATGGCGTAGACGAACATGGCCGAGGCGGTCGACTCGAGGTAGTTGCCCTCGCGGCCCGGCTGGTCGAGCACCTGGTACCACATGCCCGTCTCGGGATCGGCATAGCGGGGCAGCACCTCGTAGATCCGGTTCAGGATGTCGACCATCGGCTGCGTGGCGGCGTCGACACCGAGGTATTGCAGCGTCTCGACGATGGCCATGGCATACCACCCCATCGCACGACCCCAGGCGTGCGCCGACTGCCCCGACAGGCTGTCGCACCAGAACATCGCGCGCGAATCGTCGTAGGCATGGCGGTAGAGCCCCGTCTGCGGATCGTAGGTATGCTTCGCCACGACGACGAACTGGTTGACGATATCGGCCACGGCCCGCTCGCGCTCGGCCCCGTCGAGGAACTTCACGGCATACTCGGCATAGAACGGTTCGGCCATGTAGAGTCCGTCGAGCCACATCTGATTGGGGTAGACGGCCTTGTGCCAGAATCCGCCGTCGGCGTTGCGCGGCTGCCCCTGCAGCTGGGCGTAGAGCGTGTCGAGCACCTGGCGGTAGCGGGCCTCGCCCGTGCTTTCGGCCAGGCGGAAGAGCGCACGGCCCGGGCAGATGTGATCGAGGTTGTACTTCTCGCGCCGATAGGTGAGCACCGTGGCGTCGGGCTGCACGATCGAGTCGTAGTAACGCTGCGCATAGTCGCGGAAATCGGTGCGGCCGTAGGCCTCGCCGGCATCCATCATGGCCAGCAGTTCAAGGCCCGTCGTGTAGTTCCACTTGATCTTGCCGGCAGGAATCCCGTCGAGATTCGCAGCCGAGGGGTTGCGGGCGATTTCACTCTCGACCACCCGCACGGCCAGCGGCGTCGGGCCGTCGAGCAGCGCCGGGCGTGCCGGACGCGACGAACAGGCCGGCAGCGCGGCCAGGGCACACAGCAGTGCCGCAAAGAATGGACGTTTCATCTTCTGTTTCGATTCGGTTTTCGGGTTAATGGATCATTTGGTTTCGTGTTTCTGCTTCAGGTTGTGCGTCTTCAGGTACTCGGCCGGCGACATGTGGTACTGCTCGCGGAAGCAGCGGCTGAAGTAGCCCGGATCGGAGAAGCCCACCTTGTAGGCCACCTCCGAGACGGAGAACTGCCCCGTACCGAGCAGCATCCGCGACTTGGTGATGCGGTACTCCTTGATGAGTTCGACGGGCGACTTGCCCGTCAGGCTCTTGAGCTTGTTGTACATCGTCGTGCGGCCCAGTCCGAGGTGCGAGGCCAGCTGGTCGATCGTCAGGTCCGAATTCTCGATGTGATCGGCAAGCCACGACATCACCTCCTTCATGAACTCCTCGTCGCGGTCCGTCACCACGACATCCTCGACGACGAGCTCGACGGCCTTGTTGCGGGCCGCCTGCGACGAGAACTTCTCGAAGAGCTTGCGGCGCTGCGTGAGCAGGTTGTCGATGCGGGCCAGCAGCAGCTCGATGCTGAAGGGCTTGGTGATGTAGCCGTCGGCACCGTACTCCATGGCCTTCACGCGGTCGTCGGGCGAATGGCGCGCCGTAAGCATGATGATCGGGATATGGCTCATCGTGAAGTCGTGCCGCACCTTGTCGATCAGCTCGATGCCGTCCATGCGGGGCATCATCAGGTCCGTGACGATGATGTCGGGCATCTCCGAACGGATCTTCTCCAGCGCCTCGACGCCGTCTTCGGCCTCGACGACGTGGTAGGTGTCGATCAGGCTGTTGTACATGAAGATGCGCAGCTCGCGGTTGTCCTCCACGAGGAGGATCTTCGGAGCATCCTTCGGCGGGGTGACATCCGTGCGGCGCTGGCTCTCGGCCGACGTGTAGTCGCTGACCATGTAGTGGCTGTGGTGTTCGGAGACGCTGGCCCCCGAGAAGTCGATCTGGTCCATGCCGAAGTGGGCGTTGCCCAGGCGGAGCCGCACGGTGAAGGCCGACCCTTCGCCCGGACGGCTTTCGAGCGTGATCTCGCCGTGGTGCAGGGCGACGATGTCGCGGCAGAGCGACAGCCCGATGCCCGACCCCTTCATGTTGGGGTCCACGGCCCGCGACGCCTGCGCGAAGCGCTCGAAGATCGTGCCCTGCTTGTCCTTCGGAATGCCGATGCCCGTGTCGCGCACCGTGAGCAGCACGCATTCCTCCTCGTCGCGCTGCGAGAGGATCACCTCGACCTTTCCGCCGTTGGGCGTGAACTTCATGGCGTTCGACAGCAGGTTGTAGATGACGCTCTCCATGCGCTCGATGTCGACCCAGACGAGGATCGAGCGCCGCGAGACGGTGAAGAGCAGCTCGATGTGCCGCTCGGCGGCCATTTCGCGGAAGTCCTCGATGGCATCCTCGACGACGGGAACGAGGTCCACGCGCGAAATCTTCAGCTCCATCTTGTTCTTGACGATCTTGCGGAAGTCCAGCAGCTGGTTGATGAGCGACAGCATGCGCTTGGCGTTGCGGTATGCGAGCGTGAGGCTGCTCTCGCCGCGCTCGGAGAGCTTGTCGTGCCGGCGCACGTCCTCGATGCCGCCCAGAATCAGCGTGAGCGGCGTGCGCAGCTCGTGCGAGATGTTGGTGAAGAAGCGCAGCTTCAGGTCGGTCAGGTCCTGCTCGACCTTGGCCTGGCGGCGGATGCGCAGCACGGAGTTCGCCGTGCGCAGGATCACCGCAAGGACCGTCAGCGCCAGCAGCACGTAGATCGTCTTGGCCCACCACGTAAGCCAGAACGGCGGAAGGACATCCACGGCAATCGCAATGCCGTCATCGGCCGCCGCCGTATTGCCGACAAAGGCCTTGACATGGAAGCGGTAGTGACCGATCGGCAGATTCGAGTAGGAGGCGCGGTTGGTCGTACCCGCAATGTTCCAGTCACGGTCGTAACCCTCGAGTTTGTACATGTACCCCACGGCGTGCTGGATGGCGTAGTTCAGCGAGGCGAACTCCATGCGGAAGTTCGAGAAGTCGTAGGGCAGCGCCACCCTGTCGGCCTCGGAGACCGAAACCGCGAGCGGCGACCCGGGGCCCGCCACGACGGGGTGGTTGCGCACGTAAAACCTCGTGAAGTGGAGGTCGTAGTCGATCTTCGAGGAGCGCACCTGCTCGGGATCGAAGCGGAAGATCTGCCGCCGCCCGCCGAAGAGCACATGTCCAGAAGGGGTAGTCAGTGTCGTCGCCTCACTGAGGATGGCGTTGCGCATGTCGTCGTAGAGGTTGTAGTTCGAGAAGACCTCGCGGTGCGGATCGAAGCGCGAGACGGCGTTGTGCGTCGAGACCCAGATGTCGCCCGCGTGGTCCTCCGTCACGGCCATGCAGATGTTGCTCGACAGGCCGCTCTCCTGCCCGAAGCAGCGGAAGCGCGGCCGGCCGTGCTCGTCGTAGGCGTCGATCAGGTTCAGGCCGCCGCCGTAGGTGGCCAGCCAGATGTGCCCCGCGGAGTCCTTGCACATGTGGATGATGTCGTTGTTGCCCAGCGACGAGACGTCGCCCGGAATCTTCTGTACGAGGTCGAAGCGCATCTGCCGGTAGCCGACGCTCGGGTCGAAGACCAGCAGGCCGTCGACCGTGGCGGCGAACATGCGGTGCTCCGTGTCGCAGAGCAGCCAGCGCACACGCCCCGCCTCGTCGAGCGGATAGTGCGCCAGCTGGTTGCCGGCATGGATGAAGCGGCCGCTGTCGGGCTCATCGAGGATGTTGATGCCGCCGCCGTAGGTGGCGATCCAGATGCGCCCCGCGGCGTCCTCCTCGACGCAGTAGATCTGATTGTCGTTGAGCGAATAGGGGTCGGCATCGGAGTGCACGTAGTGCGTCACGGCGTAACCGCCGCCCGCGGGCTTGAGCCGATAGAGGCCTTCGCCCTTGGTCCCGACCCAGATACAGCCCGACGAATCCTCCTTGAGCGTATAGATCATGCCCGTACCGCGTCCCTGCACGGGCAGGCGGTAGAGCGGGTTGTAGTCGGCATCGAAGGCGATCAGCTCGCCGTCGCGCGTCCCGACCCACAGTCGGCCGCGGCGGTCGTTCATCAGGGCGCGGATCTCGCCCGAAAGCGGATTCGGCGAATCGGAGTCGAGCGTGAAGACGTCGGCCGGCTGCCGCAGCAGCACCGCCTTGCGCAGGCCGCGCTCGTTGTAGGTCGAGAGCCACAGCACGTCGTCCTGCACGTCGAAGCGCACGACGGCGTTGGTCATCTGACAGTTCGGCTGCCCGGGATCGTTGTAGAAGGGCAGCACGAGGTCCCGCTTGCGGTCGTAGTAGCCGAATCCGTACTGGTTCATCTTGATCCACAGGCGGCCGCCGCCCTCGGCGATCTTCGTGATCGTATCGAGGTTGTAGGAGACCGTATAGGGCTTCTGCTCGAAGTGCTTGTAGTCGTCCGTTGAGGGGTTGTAGCGCGTGATGCCGGCGCGGGGCGTCGTGACCCACAGGATGCCGTGCGAGTCGGCCGCCAGGTCGCGGATGCGGCTCGGACGCGGGCCCCGCGGCGTCAGCCGCGCCAGGTGTGACCGGGCAATGCGGTAGAGATCGCCGTTGCGGCTGCCGACGTAAACCTCGCGGCGCGCCGTATCGGCCGCAATGGCCGTCAGGTCGGAGGTGGCACCCGAAATGCGCACGACGTCGCGGCCCCGCTTGTCGGCCCGCACGACCTCCTGCGGCGTGGCGCAGTAAACCGCACCCGAATCGGCCGCAAAGGAGAAGCCCGGGAGTTCGGTTTCGCAGAGCGTGATGGCCCGGCGCGGCGCAGCGGCCGCAATGTAGTTGAGCTGACCGTCCGCCGCGGCGATCCAGGCGTTGTTGCGGTCGTCGACATACATGGCCGTCACCTCGCCGCCGAGCACCGGCGTATCGAAGAAGGCATCGACGAGCACAGGCGAAGCGTCCGGAGCGTCGGCGAAGCGGGCCACGCCCAGCCCCGAGATCGCCACCCACGTGCCGCCGTCGCCGTCGTGCAGACAGTAGCTCGCCCGGTAGTGGTTGGAATCGACCCCCTCGATGAGCGACACCACATCCTCAAACTGCTCGGTAAAGCGGTTCAGGCGGTAGACATGGAAATTGTAGGTCGTGAACCAGAGGTGCCCGTTCGAGTCCTCGCTCACGGAGATGAAGCGGTGGTGCGACAGCGGCGAGAAATCACCCGGCGCCGTACTGAAGTTCTTGAACGAATAACCGTCGAAGCGGCTGACCCCGTACCAGGTGCAGACCCACACGAATCCGCGCGAATCGGTATAGATGTCCGCAATGCGGTCGTGCGTCAGGCCGTCGAGCGTGGAGTAGGTCTGGAAGATACACTGCGGAGGTTGCTGGGCGGTCGATTCAGCCGCCCCGCAAAGCAGGATCAAAAGGGTCAGCAGCAGGCGTTTCATGAGTTTGGTCGGTTCCGGTAGAATTCAAATATACGAAAATTTATCGGAAATTGTCCAACTTTTCAAACGCCGAAAGCACCTTGCGGGCCTCCCCGGCCGAGAGTTGGTGCGACCAGCGCACGCGCTGCGCGGGAGCAGCGCCGGGGCCTTCGGAGGCGTATTCGGCATAGAAGGCCGTCCGGTGCGTGCGGGGTTTGTCCCAGTCGTGCCACCCTATTGGGAGGATGTGCGCACCCAGATTGCAGCGGATGAAGACCGTCTGCGCGTAATCGCGCCACGGACGGCCCAGGTAGCAGCGCGTGACTCCCGGGGCGGCCGTCAGGCGGCACTCCTCGAAGATCAGCCCGCACGACTGCCCGCGGCAGGTCGAGGCGGCCGTGACGTAGGAGTCGGCCAGCGAGCGGATCTCGCACCGGCGGAAGAGCGCCGACGCGGCACCGAAGATGAAGTCGGTCGTCCCCTCGACATAGCAGTCGTCGAAGCGCATGCGGGCATTCTCTTCGACCGTCTCGCCGTCGCGGTTGCCCGAGGCGTAGAGGTAGAGCGTATCCTGATTGCCCAGGAAACGGCAGCCGATGAAGTGCAGTCCGTCGGCGAGGCACTGCACGGCCACGGCCTGCCCTACCCTTCCGGCCGTATTCTCGAACGTGAGGTTGCGCACGGTCCAGCCGTCGCCGCCGAAGTAGACGGTCGCCGAACCCGACGTGCCGAGCGGACGGCCCGTCGTGCCGATCCGCGAGGCGTAATCGTCCCACGAGACGCGCACCTGGCCGCGGCCGTCGAGCGCCACCAGCCGCTTGGTCGCCGGGATGACGACCTTCTCGCGGTAGAGGCCCGCGCACACAAGCACCCGCGTCGTGTCGCGCCCGAAGTCGGGAATCGCGGCCACCGCCTCGCGCAGCGTGAAGAAGTCGCCCGAGCCGTCCTTCGCCACGACGAGGTCGTAATCGACGCGGCGGGCGCCCAGCTCCGGAAGCACCCGGCTCACCTCGTCGGCCACCATGCGGGCCACGGCGCGGGCACCCCGCACGTTGAGGTGCGTGTCGTCCTGCCGTCCGTCGGGATAGCGCGGGCAGACGCCCGGCTCGACCCACATGAAATACCCCTTTGAGGCTTCGTCGCCGAGCGACGACACCCACTCGCGCGTGAGCGGCTCCATGTCGAGCAGCGGTACGCGCTCCTCCGCAGCCACGCGCCGCACGGCTGCGGGGTACTCCCCGTGGGTGTCCGTCAGCTCGCCGTCGACGAAGTGGCGCCGCACGACGGGGGTCAGCAGCACCGGCTCGGCCCCCCGCTCCCGTGCCTCGCGCACGTAGCGCCGCAGATTCCCGGCATAGTCCGCGGGCGAGGCGTAGCGGGTCGAGTCGGCAATCTTCTGGTCGTTGTGTCCGAACTGGATGAAGACGTAGTCGCCCGGCCGCAGCGCCGACAGGAGCGCATCCCAGCGGCCCTCGTCGCGGAACGACTTGGTCGAGCGCCCGTTCACGGCGTGGTTCTCGACCGTCACCGAGGCATCGAACAGCGGGGCGAACATGTGTCCCCAGCCCCGCTCGGGGTTCTGCTTTCCGAGATCCTTCGTGGCGCAGGTCGAATCCCCGACGAGGAAGACCCGCAGCGAATCCTGCCCCGCGGCAGGGAGGGCCGCCAGCAGCAGGACGGCCGGCAGGAGATGACGCAACTTCATTTTTCTCATCGCTTTATACGACAGATGAGAGGTATTGCCCCCTCATCCGTCCACGTGCAGGCACCGAACGATCAGTCGAGTGCCGTATAGGTTCCGCCGGCCACCTGTGCCGCCGTAATGTCCTTGACCAGGTAATGGAGGTAGACCTCCAGGTTGGAGTAGAGCCCCTGCGGGTCGAGCGTCTTGGCCGCAGCGTCCGACGCATCGTTCTTGTCGAGACCGAGCAGCTCCTCGTAGTAGTCGGGAATGCCGTCGCCGTCCGTGTCGGTCGCCGCGCGGGCGATCTCCTCGTCGGTGGCCGTCAGCACGGGCCAGCCGCCCGCATCATCCTGCGTGTCGATCAGACCGCCCGTCGAGCCGTTGCTGCCCGTGCAGGAGGCCGTACCCGTGCGGGCATCGCTTATCACGCGGGTATCGACCGCATCGCGGCGCAGCGAGGCGCCCACATACGAGAGCACGCGCTCATAGGCATCGGCCACGGGGTGCGTCGTCGTGTAGCACGTCGTCGCGTCGTCGGCCTTGATCGAGAGCGGCGCCGTCAGATGCCCCGCCTCCGTCGAGGGGTTCTCGCCGTACTGCGACTGGTTGTGATACGAAACGCCGCCGTTCCAGTTGTCGCTGTTGAGCGCCGAGGCATAGCTGCCGGCGTGGTAGTTGTCCTCCATGTAGATGCGCGGATAGGCCGAACCCATGTCGAACGAGGAGTTGTACCAGTAGGCGTCGACGAAGTATTTGCGCTGCTTCGAGGCCGGACCGGGCTTGTAGTAGTTGCCCACGAGGTTGTAGCTGCCGTCCTCGCCGCCGTAGGTCGAGTTGTCGCCCCAGTTGTAGATCACGTTGTTGCGCAGGTCGACGTTGCCGCGGTGCGTCGGGCGGTAGTCGGTCGAGCCGTTGACGTAGATGCCCGGGTGGTCGATGCGCGCATTGCGGCTGTCGTGGTCGGCGAGCATGTTGTGGTGGAACGAGGCGTTGCGTCCGCCCCACAGACCGCCGTAGCCGTGCTTGCCCTTGCCGTGAATCGAGTTGCGCAGGCTCTCCGAGAGCAGGCACCACTGCATCGTGAAGTTGCGGTTGGCGTAGAACGACGCGCACTCGTCGGTCGACCACGACATGGTGCAGTGGTCGAGGATCAGGTTCTCGTTGTAGCGGCCCCAGATGGCGTCGTCCTCATCCTTGGCGACATCGCCCATGCGGAAACGCATGTAGCGGATGATGACGTTGTCGGCCTTCACCTGCACGGAGTGGTCGCGCAGGCAGATGCCGTCGCCCGGTGCGGTCTGTCCGGCGATGGTCAGGTTGTCGTTCTTGATCTCGAGCGTCTTCGTCAGGCGGATCGTGCCGCAGACGTCGAAGACGATGATGCGCGCACCCGACTGGCTGATGGCGTGGCGCAGCGTACCGGCCGAACCGTCGTCGTCGAGCTTGGTCACGTGGTAGACCTTGCCGCCGCGGCCGCCCGTGACGTACATGCCGCCGCCCTCGGCGCCGGGGAAGGCGCGGATCACGCCGTCGTTCTCTCCGGCAAGGGGCAGCCCGACATCCACACCCGGCTGGGGATCGGGATCCGGGTCGGGGTCGTCACCGCCGTTCTCGGCCGACACCTCGACGAATTCCGAGAAGTCGGAATCCTTCCATTCGTTCGTCCCGACGGGGGCCGTCGCACGCACGCGGACCCGATAGAGGAGGCCCTCCTCGATCTCGAAATCGTGCGAGCTCTGGCGCGTGGTGGCCGTCTCGAGCGGCGTCTCGGCGCCGTCGCGGTAAAATTCGTAGGTAAAGCGCACGTTGGTGACATTTTCGGAGATGCTCCAACGCACATTGGCCGTCAGGTCGTTGACCGTCACGGTGACCGTCGGCACGGGGAGCGTCCGGGCTCCGTCGTTCTGCGTCTCCTCGGCGGAGTTGCTGCTGCATGCCGCCAGGCAGAACAGCACACTCAACGCAAAGCAGGGAATGCAACGATTCATAATTTGTCTCTGTTTATTTGGATTGTTCGTTGATTGCGACACATCCGGCAGCGCTCTTCGACAACGAGGCGTTCGCCGTGCCGATCTGCGCCGAATGCACGGCGATGCCGCGGTTGCGGCTGCCCGTCACCACAAGGGCGGGATTGAGCCCCGCGGGGCACTCGAAGCTCTCGGCCATAAAGTCCTTCACGTTGTTGAGCAGCAGGGCCGGCCCCTCTTCGGGAATGACCTTCACGTTGCGCAGCACGACATCCGAAGACTCGTTGATCTGCGCACCCGTGCGGGCGTAGATCTGCGTATTCTCGACGGTCACGTGCTCGACGTTCATCTCGGGCAGACCGTTGAAGTACATCGCCCGGTTGGCGCCGCGGCACCACACGTTGCGGATATGGATGTCTCGGAAGGCCGGCGTGGTCTCGTCGACGGGCTTCGCCTCGAGGTCCGAAGGTTCGGCCTCTGGCCCCTCGGCCCGCGCCTCCGAAGCGGACTTGCCGCCGTAGAAGAGGTCGAACAGCAGCGGCTCCTGCAGGATGTTGTTCATGGTGATGTCCTCGATGTGGATGTTCTCGACGACGCCGCCGCGGCCGCGCGTCGACTTGAAGCGCAGACCGACGTCCGTACCGGAGAAGACGCAGTTCGAGACCTTGACGTTGCGCACGCCGCCCGACATTTCGCTGCCCACGACGAAGCCGCCGTGGCCGTGGAAGACGATGCAGTTGTCGACGAGGATGTTCTCGCACGGAATGCCGCGGTCGCGGCCCGCCTGGTCCTTGCCGCTCTTGATGCAGATGCCGTCGTCACCCACGTCGAAGCGCGAGTTGGTCACGCTGACATTCCGGCACGACTCGATGTCGATGCCGTCGCTGTTCTGCGCATAGTCCGGGCAGCGGACCGTGATGTTGTTGACGATCAGGTTCGTGCACATGGCCGGATGGATATTCCAGCAGGGGGAGTTCTGGAAGGTGACATCCTCGAGCAGCACGTTCTCGCAGTGGTGGATCGAGACCATCACCGGACGCAGGAAGTCGTGCATGCGCTCGAAGTCCTCCACCGTGCGGGCCCAGGTCGAGACGTTCTGGTCGGCACCCGACGTGGCACCGAACTTGTAGCTCTCGGAGGGATACCACGTCTTGCCGTCGTCGGAAAGCACGCCGCCGCTGCCGATCTTCTCCTTCCACTGGCGGGGGTTGAGCTTGTCGTACTTCACGGCGCGCCAAGCATCGCCGTTGCCGTCGATGACGCCGTGGCCCGTGATGGCGACGTTCTTCGCGCCGCGGGCCGAGAGCGGCGACTGGCAGCGCCACGTGTCAAGCCCCTCGAAGGTGGTCTCGACGAGCGGGTAGAGGCTCTTGTCGTCGCTGAAGACGATGACGGCGTTCTGCTCGAGGTGCAGTTCGATATTGTCCTTGAGTACGATGGGGCCCGTGTACCAGACGCCCTCGGGAACGACCACCCGGCCGCCGCCCTGACGGGCGAGCGACTCGATCGCATCGGCGAAGGCCCGAGTCGAAAGCGTATGTCCGTCGCCCGTGCCGCCGAAGTCCGCGACGCTGACCGAACGGTCGGGAATCGAGGGGCGCGGGATCGTCGGGAGGGTAAACGGCAGCTCGGAATCAGATGATGTCACCGCGGCACCGGCGCGGCATCCCGCAGCGGCGAGCATCGCTCCCGCCAGGGCATACACCATCACGTGTTTGAGGTTCATAAGACAGTAAGGTTTTACTTTCGCAAATAATTTCGTAATTTCAGGCATACAAAAGTAGAACGATCCTGCCCATTGAACAGGGATTTTTTGACGCAAACGATGTATTTTTCGTCAAAACTACCGCAGACGCTCCACCCGGACGGGTGAAGCGGCCCGACGCACGGCATCGAGCACACCCGTGAGCATCGCCTCGTCGCTCACGCCCTCGAGCCAGCGGCTCTTGCGCCACCACATGTCGAAGACGTAGTCGATGTGCCCGTGCTCGTCGGGCGCGAGCAGCCACAGGTAGCTGGTCTTGTCCTCGGCATCGGCGCGCACCTGTCCGGCCGGCACGGCGACGGCCAGGGCGACGCGCTCGCGCTCCCACTTCAGGGTGTCGTTCTCCGGGAAGTCGCACCCGACAGCCGCCATGGCATTGCCCATGCGCAGGAAGCTGTTGCCGGCCATCTTCATCACGCCGGTCGTGAAGAGCAGCCCGTCGCAGTCGCCCGTGATGCTATTCTCGACCTGCACGTCGCTGTGGCCCGCATAGAGGATGTAGCGCGAGACCATGCCGATGCGGCGTCCGCCGTAGCGCCACCCCTCGACGGCCATCTCGACCACCGTGCGCACGGGCCCCCGGGCGATGATGCGCGCCTCACGGCGGTCGAACTCCGTGATGTGGATCATCTTGTTCTTGGCGGCGTCCCACCCCTTGAGGGTCCCGACGCCCACCGAGCCGAAGACGCGCAGGTTGTCGTGGCCGTACCCGGCCGCGAGCTGCTCGTCCGAAGGGTACCACATCGTCTCGGCAAGCTCCAGGCGCGGGCTCTTTTTACCATAGGTGTCGATCGTCTGCTTCTTGTCGAAATAGATGCGGTAGGCGGCATACTCCGACTCGAAGGCCGGGCCGTGGTGATGGAGCCGGTGGTACATGTTGTCGCGATCGGACGAAACGGTGTCCACGGCGCGGAGGCTCTTATCCTCGTTCTTGAGCCACATCTGGGCATGCACGCGCGCGGGATACTCCCGCCGTGCGGGCTCCGACGACCACTCGACGCGGAATTTGCGCGTGCCGTCGACGTCGGCCACGAAGGCCAGCTCGCGCAGCGGCGCATCAAACTGCGAGGGGATCCCCCGCCCGCCGCTGCGCACCACGGCGCTCACGGCCCAGTCGGGCACGTCGCGGATCACCACGGGACACTGTGCCCGCCGTCCGTCGACCGTCACGCGGTAGACATCCCGGCGGTTTTCGGCGCGGAGGCTTCCGACGAAGCAGAGCGCCAGCATGAGAATCGTCAATCGTTTCATCGTTATTCTGTTTTTTCGAGTTTTCCGAGCATCGCTTCCAGCTCCTCCCGGCTGTGCACCGCCCCGGCTGGCAGCCCGTCCGCAAAGGAGCGCAGCGCCTCTTCGGGCTGCACGCTTACGCGCGTCTCGTCCGCCCGCGCAAGGTCGAGCCCCAGCGTGCGGGCGAAAAATTCATAGACGGCGCGGCGCTTGTTCACGCCGTAGTCGTGGCGCTCGTCCGAAAAATGGGCATTCTCCACCCGCTCCGCTGCGCCGCAGAGGCCCCAGATGCGTTGCAGATAGGGATATTCCAACACGGGATAGGTTGCCGTCCAGTCGCCGCCGTCGCTCACCGTCAGCACGGGCTTCGGAGCCATCGCCGCGGCCAGAATCTCGGGCATGCAGCTCCCGCCGGCGGCCAGCGCCACGGGACGTCCGCTCTCGCACGGGCAGCCGCCGTCGAAGTGCGAAACCAGATGTACGACGGGGGCCAGCACGGCGAAGCGTGGCTCCACGACGGCCAGCAGCAGGGCGTGCGTCGCGCCGCCCGAGCCGCCCGTCGCGGCCATGCGTGTCGTGTCGATGTCGCGGCGCGCGGAGACGATCCACCGCGTCACGGCCTTCGACCAGAGCACCTGCATCTGCATGGCGTAGACCGTCGTGTGGGCCTCGCGCCCGACCTGCCGTTCGGAGTCTCCCCAGCCGAAGATGTCCATGTCGACGGCCACGGCGCCCATGCGGGCGAAGGTGGCCATGCGCAGCTGCTGGTCGGGGCGGTAACGCCCGCCCTCCCAGTGCCCCGCGGGCGAGACGACGAGCGGATGGCGGCCGCGCGCGAGCGGCGCGTAGACCGTGCCGCAGACATAGAGCCCGGGCAGCGTCTCGAGGGCGTAGTTCTGCGTCGTATAGCCGTCGTGGCGGACGATGCGCCCCAGCCGGATGTCGGGCCGGGCAACCAGCGCCCGCTCGAAGGGCTCGAGCGCAAGAAATTCGCGCACGCCGTCGAGCACCTCCACGCGGCGCTGCGCCCACGCCGCGCTGTCGGCATACTGCGCCGAGAGCCAGGCCAGGAGTTTGCGGCCGTCGTCGGGCGTGCGGCGGTAGTATTCATAGGGTTGGACGACGATCCGCCCTTCGTGCTTCGCATCGCGGGCCCAGACGAGGTCGAGCGGGCGGAGCAGGTTGTCGAGCGACTCGTCGAGTGAATAGGGCCGCAGGCGGAAATCGGCACAACGGGCCGTGACGGTATCCGCAGCGAAGCGCTTGCAGCGTATCTGCACGCCGAAGCGCACGGCCACCTCGTCGAGCACCTCGTCGAGCGGACGGTCAAACCGCTCCGCGGCAACGGGTTGCGCCGCGACGCCGGCACCCGCACACAGGGTGCACGCAAGGAGAATGAAACGCAGGATTTTCACCGGTTCGGAGTTTGGGGATGATGCAAAGATAGAAATTTCGGCCGCATTTCTTTGTGTTTTCCCAAAAAGATTCTATATTTGCACACCCTTTCGGACGGAAACGCCCGGAAGGCGGCCCGGAGAGATGGGTGAGTGGCTGAAACCACCGGTTTGCTAAACCGACGTACGGGGCAACCCGTACCACGAGTTCGAATCTCGTTCTCTCCGCCAGACAATGAGGATGTTACGATGAGTAACATCCTCATTTTGTTTCAGTTGCGCATCTAACTATTTGATTGTTTGTCCGTTCAGCGTCCCTTTTTTGCTGAATATGACTACTCCAGGACGGCAAACAACTGATTATCAACAGGCAAATATCCACCTAATAGACATCTTGCGGTAACCTGTTCGTAACCGCAATAGACATTGCGCGTAACCCGACTACAAACGTCTGAAATACGACTACTTCTGACTATACTGCTTTGGCTTTCAGTAAATTATTGATATTTAACTTTGTATCACCAAATAACAGAGAGTATGAAAGCAGACAAAAAAGCAAGCAAGAACACCTTCAGCGTGATTTTCGTCATTCAGAAGGGCAAATGTCGTCCTGATGGCAAAGCACCCATCGTAGCACGCATTACCGTCAACGGGGAGATGGTACACTTTTCGACCAAGATGTACATAGAACCCGAACGATGGCTTCCCCTGGAGTACAAGACTAAGGGACAAACTCATGAGGAACAGGTGATCAACAGCACCCTGTTCGATTTTCACGCCACGATCAAACGCAAGTACAATGATATGATTTATCGTGGCGAGGTAATAACGGCAAGTAAGATCAAGAGTTCCATACTCTGCCAGGACGAGCGCAGTATGACACTCATTGCGTTATGCAATAAATACATTGAGGACTACGAAAAACTTGTACTGACACAGGACTACGGCCAGGAGTCCTTCTTCCGATATAAGGTTTGCCGCAATCGCCTGCAGGAATTTCTCCGGGATGAGTTCAAGGTAAGTGACCTTCCCTTGCAGGATATCAACAAGCGTTTTTTGGACAAACTATACCTTTGGCTACGCTCGGCACATCGGCTCAACAATAATACTGCAGTAAAGTTTATCCACCGCTTTGCCTCCATATACAAGATGGCAAAAGACAACGGATGGGTTGTAGCAGACCCTTTCAAGCAACAAAAACTACACCTTGACAAGGTGGACCGGGGTTATCTTACGATCGAAGAGGTTTCCCGTTTGTACAATAAGGAATTTGAAAGCCTGCGGCTGGAGCAGGTCAGAGACATATTTATATTCAGCTGCTATACAGGATTGGCGTACATTGATGTTTACAACCTCACGGAAGACCAGCTGAATGTATGGGCTGATGGCAATACCTGGATCAGTTTTCATCGACAGAAGACCAAAGTCCCGTTCAACGTGCGACTGCTGGATGTGCCGCTCCAGATTATTGAGAAATACAAACACTTCCGTAAAGGCAAACGTCTGCTCCCCGTACCGTCAAACCAGAAGTGCAACGAGTATCTGAAAGAGATAGCCGAGGTCTGCGGGATCAACAAGAACATAACTTTTCACGTTGCCCGTCACACTTTTGCCACAACCATTACCTTGGGAAATGGCGTGCCAATCGAAACCGTCTCAAAGATGCTTGGGCATACGAATGTGCGCACGACACAAATCTACGCCCGTATCACCGACCAGAAAATCAACGTAGATATGGAGAGTCTCGCCGCGAAGCTCAACGGAATCTTCACTGCCCCCCCTGACACCCTCCAAGGAGTCTGTCCGTCGAGAGCAACATCAGCGTGAGGTACAGAAGTTCGCAGTAGCGGCCGGCCTGGCATAAAACCACTCCTCCATAGAGCCGACAACGGCAACCAGGCGCCGACATAAGGTGCCTGGTTTTTCATTGCAATGTCCAGCCCTTGCTTGTGGCGATTGCTTTTTGTGTTTCAGAGAGCTTGGCAAGATTCTTTGCTCCCAGCGTGCAGGTCTTATCCGTCACGCCATCGGCTAAAGCATTAAGCAGGGAGAGAAGACTCTCAAGCGTAAGTTTTGGGCAACCGTTAGCCCAAATATCTACCGAGATCGTACCGGTAAAGGATACACTCTCCAGGTTTCTGCAGGCGGTGAATGTAGTATCAATCTGCGATTTCACATTACTGAAGTCGAGAGGCTGAACAATTGTCACCAACGAAGAGCAACCGTGAAACAACTCCGATGCGGAGGTTATGGCCGAAGTATCCAATCCTTCAATACGGGTCAAAGTTTCGCAGCCATAGAATGCCCACATCATATTGGTGACATTGGCCGTTTCAAGGACTCCGACCTGCGTGAGAGCCGTACATCCGTAACACATCTGATACATAGATGTCAACTGTCGGAAATCCAGGTATGCAGGCAATTTGCTCAATGACGTATTACCCTTAAAAAGTTGGTATCCCGATCGGACGTACTGTATACCACTCGGAATTTGCTTTACCTTGTACGCAAGTTCGTACAAGGTGTCCGTTAGGGTTGCAGAAGCCCCCTGGGCAGCGATATGAAGGGCAAAGAGCGAACGTACTTGTGAAAGGCGTGATATGAGAGGTGTAAAAGCAGCCATAAGTTATCCGATGATTTGTGCGAGTGAAGCGGCAAGTTCCGCTATTCCGAGCGAATCCTCCAACTGAACGATCAATGATTCATAAGTTATTGCGTATGCCTGCCCTCCGCGCTCTATTTCCAACAGGTCGGTAGGCGACATTGTGCTGGTTTGCGTAAGATCTCCGATGGTTACGCCGTTTGCTGTTTCTGCCATACAATATATTTATTCAGTGTATTCTTCAAAGCAACACATTTGCAGGTAAGTTACCAACCACCAGCACTTGCCCGCATATATCCCGGGTACGGCAACAAGTTGCAGGATTCCCGCATAACACTTCACTCGTTGCATACTGTCAAATCCGAAATCATTCTGCTTGATCGATGAGAGTATGCCCGACTCGACATCGTCTACGGCAAGGATGATATCTGGAGAGGAGCGTGTTCTCACAGGGGTGTCATACAATGTCAGCACATTGCCGATATACTCGTTTGAGGTCGGAAGATTGATCCATCTTTTATAGTCCTGATATTGCTCGCCAATTGTTTGCAGATTCATATTCCTATCCACGGTGTACTTCCGTGTAGCGGTGTTATAGCGGGTGCCTTCTTCTCGCAATGTTTTGAATGGAATGCGTATATGCCCCGAGAATACACCCGTAGCCATTTCTATATGTCCATCTTCGTAGATTCGGGTCTTAGCCGTACCTGCATTCTGTATACCATCTGCTCCGGCAAAGAGCATCAGTTTACCGTGCTTCTCATCAACCGTTCCCGAAATGGCACTGCCGGCCATACCGGCCACAACCCGGGCATTATTCTCATCCTTTACCCCGACAAACCCTGACAATACCACACCACTTTGACCATCTATTTCAGTCGTTGCATCGCGGAAATTATCGCGCAGATATTCCAGGTCACTCTGTTGTTCTTGCTCTTCGGATGCGGCACGTATCGTTTTGACGATTATAGCGCGAGCTTCATAGTAAGCTGCAATATCCTGGAAATCGGGTTCGATGGTAATATACTCGTATACTCGGGAGTTGACCGGGTATATTTCTCGATAGCCGTTACCGCCAAAATATAGGCATTGACATAGTCGTCCCACGCGGCATCCTTTTTACGGATGATGCGCAGCTGCGAATTTGCAATGCGGCCGGCTGTGGCGGTTACGCGTCTGTACGGTTTCTCCGAATCTGATGACTACAACGCCGTCACGATGGGACTGTCCAAACAGTTCGTGATGTCGATGGAACGGCTCCGGGAAAGGCTGACGGACTGAAGGCTGCACCTGTTCCGAGAGGAAACGCTGGGTTGCCTTATGACTGCACACATCCTGGATCTGTACGACATCCACGCACGCGGCCAGGCTGCTGCAACGGTTTATCGGAATGTTTTACAACAGGGAGTACATCCTGCACCGGGATGTCCCCTACTATACCTCCCCTCCCGCCTCTGTGTCACTCTCCACTACCTCTCCGAGATTTGCAGGAAAGCCTGCGGCATACCGGTCACTTACTGGATAGACCGCTTCACCCTGCATGAGATTGCGAACCTCCTGTGCCAAAAGGAACTGCCTCTGTCGGAGATAGCCGCCGGGATGAACTTCTCGTCATTTTCCTATTTCAGCCGGTATGTATCCAGACATTTCGGCATTTCCCACACAATGTCTACAGGGAGTCATTAAACCGAGTACGTTAAAATAGGCGAAATGCAAACTATAACTCGATGTCTCCGTCAACACTGCCCTGCTGCCCCCATCCTTCTATCTGCACTCCGTCTAATTCAATCTTATCGGAGGATACATTTATTTGAACTGTCAGGCATCTTCCTCCATCAAGCATGCTGACGGGCCTGCCGTCCTGATCATTGTCGGGAACACTTAGTGTACGCACCATGTCACCGAGACTTACTTCAAGCGTCACATTGTCTTTTTCCTGAGGAACTATAAAACATGATACCTGACTGCCCTGCATGGTTCCCACCTCTGACAGTCCGGAGGCCGTACCGTTCTGTATTGCCCCTTTTGCCAGATCTATGCCGCATGAGGAAAGAGCCTTGACCGATGTGGATATCTCAGACAGCTGCTCATCCGTCAAATCATCGGACACATACTTTACCACAAGTTTGTGCAGAGCATGCTTGAATACCAGACTCACTGCATCTTCTGAGTTTTTCCCGACTTGCACCGCCTCGGCCAGCAACAGGTCGGTTTTTTCCGCTGGGGAGACGACAAATGTCAATATTCCGTCCACTGCCTTCCCCTGGACAGGATAGCAGCCTGAGAAATATACGTTCCCGGCATCTTCCGGCAGATTGAGATCCGCCCATGAGAGATCAGTCGTCCCGACAGTGTAGCTTGTGTCTATATTCGGGAAACCGCTTCCTGAAACCACAAGCGTAAAGATATCCCCGTTGGAGAAATTTCCCTCTCCGTTCCCGTCAAGTGCGGGTGATTTGGTCAGGGCCTCGATGGATGTCCGGATATCTATCATCCTGTCAGTCTCATCTGTGCCTTTGTCCACAGGGGATTTCTCGCAGGAAACAGTCATCATTGCAAACAGGACAACCACTGCTATAATTAAACTGTAATATTTCGTCGTATTGTTCATCGTTATTTCAACTTATTGAATAAAACTTTCATTAATCTCAACTTCGGGAAATTCTTTCTGCCAGATATCCCGTTTCAAATCCACAACCGTTATACAGGATATGGGATATATGCTGGAATCTCCCATCAGCACTTTCCAAGGTCCATCTTCCCGGTATCTAATCTCCTGGCGTATCAGGCGGTGGCGCTGGTAATTATTGGAACCTCCATTAACCTCAAAGTTATAATGGTCATTATTGTCTACATAATATATGGCGGATACATAACCCTCATCATCAAATTCCACACCCCAGATTGTCATAACGTGCGTAACCCCTTGGTTCAGGTTAGACTGTTCGAAACCCAGCCCCTGCTTATTTTCCAGAGCGCCTTTGATAATCCTGTTGAAACTCTCTTTATTCATGGCGTCTTCAGGTCTGAACGCAACATCTATGTTGTCGAATATTTCCGTGAAATATCCTCCATAATTGTCATCAATATCAGGATCAGGAGATGATATTCCCGGAGTCCCGCAGATAAACCAGTTAATTCCGACGGCATCCGAACCCCCTCTGTTTCTGGATATGTCTCTGAAAAAGTCGAAAATTTCACTGCCTTCAGTATCGGAAAACCCGAAAGAGGGACGCGGATATGCCGGCCATGGATTTGAACTGTACCTTGCATCATACGCCTCGATATACGGTTCATTGAGCCGTGTCCACCAATGCAGCAGATTTGACGCACCCGCTGCCCAGCACATATTGCTGTCATGGTATCCAGGATGGGATCCACTATCGTCCGGATCGTCCTTATCGCAGTCATACCATAAAAAGTCGCTCTGCCAGTTCAGATACGCAATGCCGGATACTTTGTACCATATACCGTTGGGGAAGTTTTCAGGCACCAAGAAACTGTACTCAGGGACGGACTCGTTGTCTTTTGGATAATCGGGCAGGCTGGCGGTCTTGACCCCGTAAACCCAGCACGTCTTGCCGCCGTAGTCTATATCCGGGTCAGGATCAGGATCAGGATCCGGGTCAGGGTCAGGGTCGGTTCCGATATCTCCGTCGGATTTGAGACGCAGGTTGAGTACGGTCTCCTTCCCGCTCTCCAACACACTGCTTTCTCCGATCGTAGCCGGTGCCTTGTAGACGGATGTCTTTCCACCTGCGGAAATCTCCACCCATCCTTCGGCATATTCCCCAAGATCCCCGGGGAAAAGAATCGCCGAATACTTTCCCTCGGACAATATGCGGGGCGTTATGTCCTCCATTGTACCGGAAGGAGTGTCAATACCTCCTGTCGAGAGGTCGAATGAGCCTTCCGTAATATTCCTCACAGTGACAGTCAGATCATCAGGAAGAGAGCCTTCGTCACTTGAGATATTGATTGACAGACGGTGCATACCGTGCATAAAGGGCATCTCTATCACATCCCCGGTAATATCTTCCTGCTCTATGTCAAGGTGGCTCCACAACAAGTCAGAGTCCTCATACCCGTTACCGGTCTGGTCGGTGTCCACACGATGCGTGTGCAGGTTTGTCTCAGGCGAGACATCCTCTCTGGCCGGATAGTATGCTGAAAGGCGCACAGTACCCGAGCCAAGCTCACTTTTCTGCAGTTTCGGAGTCCATTGCCCGTCCTCCATGGTCAGTATGACCTGTCTTGTCTGCTCTCCATAGATATAAAGTCCGACTTTGTCTCCTTCTGTGAAAGATCCGCTGCCGTCTTCTCCAATCTCAGCTTTCGTACCCTTATTGTCTTGCGTGAAGACCATCTCTACATACTCACTGTCATTCTTCGAGGATGAATAGTCCTCAAATTCCGCGCATCCGGACAATAACACCGGAACTGCTGCCAATAACCGGAACAGGAGCTTACTTGTAATCAATTCTTTGTCCATTTTATGGATAGTTGAATTTCACCGCAAAAGTAGTAAAAAAACAACACATTGACATTAGAATCTGTTTAAATTTATTTATAATTAGTTGTAAATCAGTATGTTAATTGGAATATTTTTCATAACTTTATGATTATCAAGACATTAAAGTTATGCATAAGTACCCAACCAACCTGACTGATAAACAGTGGCAAGTTATAAAAAATGTTAGACCCCAAAGAAAGATTCAGAAAATATTCACTGCGCTCTGTTTTTGACGGCATCCTGTACATCGTGAAGACCGGCGTGCAGTGGAGAATGCTCCCCTCGGATTTCGCTCCGTGGCAGACAGTGTATTACTATTTCAGCAAGTGGAAGAACGAGGGCCTGCTTGAAGAGATCTTCGACACCCTCCGCGGCATTGTCCGCCGTCTTTCGGGCAGGGCGGAGAGTCCCAGCCTTGGGATCATCGACTCAAGGAGTGTCAGGACCTCCCATCATATTGATGGTCAAAGGGGAATAGACGGAAACAAAAAGATAAAGGGCAGGAAGGAGCACATAGTGGTTGACACTCTGGGGCTGCCCATGTCAGTGAGAGTCCATCCGGCTAACGTCCATGACAGCGTAGGGGCGGAAGAGGTGTTCGAATCCATGAGATACAAATTCCCTGGGCTGAAACGGATTCTGGCGGACGGAGGTTACAGGGGCGAGACTGTCAGGAACACGGTCATGAGACTGCTGCATTGCGACCTGGATGTCGTACTCAGGTCTGACAAACGGACGGACAGATTTGTCCCCATGCCAAAAAGATGGATTGTCGAGCGCACTTTCTCATGGCTCGAGAACTTCAGGAGACTGACCATTGACTATGAATACAGGGCCGATACGCACGAAGCCATGATGCATATCGCTGCCATAAAATTATTTTTGAATAAAATTTAAACAGTTTCTCATCAAACCAAACTTGTAAATTGATAGCAGAATACAAAGAACAATTTCCTAGCGATGAATATAAAATAACTCGTCTTTTAGATAAAATAAGTTTGATGACACCAGAAAATATACATATCAATACATTTATGTATGAGCCCTTAATTGATATGTCTATCATACACTTAGTCAAGCTCTATGAATTGGTTAAATCTGAAAAGGATAGAATAGAGCAACTCCAATTTAATGGATGAAGACGTATATTTTGTGTAGACAGGAGTTATTTCTGCAAATAAAGATAAAAGCAACATTTGGAGTGATAATATACAGTCAAGTGTGACTTTGATTATGCAGCCATAAATCATTATAGATAGGATGAAAAAAGTTAATAACAAATTTTGATTAGTTAAATTAAGTAGTGAACTTAGCGGGCGAAGATTTGTTCTTTGACAACCAAATCGGTATGGCTAAGCAAGTCGTAACCACTGCAAGTATGTACATGAGTAGAGGTGGTTTCAACGAAAAAAATAGCGGAGCAAACACCCCTAAAGAAGCCTTAAATAAAGGATTTATAGAGGACGATGACTACATCTGTGACGGAGAATAGTCATCGCCGTTGTCATCAACGTGTGACCTCACTCGCAAAGTGCTCACGCAAATCATAAATCGTCAAACAATAGCAGATTGCAACTCCGTAATCGTTCTCTCCGCCAGGAAGCGAAAAAGCCGAATCCTTTGCAGATTCGGCTTTTTCGCATTCGTATGTGCTGCGGAGGTCCTGCCCAGGCCCCATGCGCGTCCCGGTGCTCCTGAACAGGGGGGCTCTCAATACTCCTCCAGCGTCCCGAGGTTGTCGCTTGTGACGGACCAGCGGGTATCCTGCCGCACGCGGACCTCCATACGCGTGGCGGTGCCGTCGGCCGCAGTGAATGAGCCCGAAATTTCCCCTGAATCGAAGAACTTGCGGCCGTCATAGATCGGTTCCGAACCGATGTATTCCAGGTTGTCGTATCCGCACAGCGATTTCAGGGTACATGCAAACGCCGGCGACGCCTCGTCGCGCATGCCGGACAGACCCATGTACGAATCGAGCCTGCCGTCGAAACGGTAGGTCACCATGGCACGCTCCTCTCTTCCTGCCGATTCCAGATCAGCCGTCGTACCGTAAAATCCGGTATAGGCCGTCCCCGTACCGAAGTCGGCCTCCAGTTCCGAATAGATGAACTTTTCCTCAAACAGTCTGTTTGAAATGAAGTTGCCGGTGATGCGGTAGCTGTTCTCCGCAAGGCAGGTCACGGTAAAGAGGAACGACTCGGGCGTATAATCGGGCCAGGGCCGGGATTGCGTCCCCTCGACATGCCATACGGTCCCCACGGCGTCGAGCGCCGCCCCGCCGGTCGTTATGCGGTATGACTTGCCCCGCCACTTGTTCACCCAGATCGTACCGGCCGCCTCGTCATACTCCAATTCGGCCGCCGGAAAATACTTTCTCCTGATCTCCTGCTGCAGGGCCGGATCGCCCGAAGCCTTTGCATACCAGTTTGCCTGGAAAAGATTGTCGAGTCCATAGACCAGATCCTCCGCGCAGGTGTACATCAGACTTGCATACTTCCGGAGCGTCTGCTCCCGAGCCGGAGGGTCGCCTGTCGTATCCGAGCAGGACGGAAGTGTCCCGGTAAGGCACAACAGCACAACGGCGGCGAATGCGCAGGGTTTGATGGCTCTCGAAAACATGGTGTCGGAGGATTGAAATGATACTTTGGATAAAGTTATGAAAAATCTGCGACAAACAAGATGCGGAGCGTCGGATTCCGCATCCGCACTCCGCATCTTTCTTTTTTTCGGTGCAACGCCCCTTCCGGGCAGCCCGTTTACCACGATGTCCGCCGGAGCACCGCCTCTTCTTCAAGGCAGCACCCCTTCCGGGCGGCGCCGGCTTACAGGCCCTTCACCGCGGCAACGGCCGCCGCGTAATCGGGCTCCTCGGTAATCTCGGGAACCAGCTGTGCGTAGACTACCCTCCCCTCGCGGTCGAGCACCACGACGGCACGGGCCAGCAGCCCCTTGAGCGGGCCATCCACCATGCCGACGCCGTAGTCGCGGCCGAACGCCGCATCGCGGAAGGCCGAGGCGGCCACAACGCGGTCGATGCCCTCCACCGTACAGAAACGGCTCTGCGCAAAGGGCAGGTCCTTCGATACGGCCACGACGACCGTATCGGGCAGCGAGGCCGCCTCCTTGTTGAACCGGCGCACCGATGCGGCGCAGACCCCCGTGTCGAGACTCGGGAAGATGTTCAGCACCACGCGCTGCCCCTTCAGATCGGCCAGGCGGAGCGGCGAGAGGTCGCCCTTGACCAGCTCGAAATCGGGAGCCGGAGCTCCCACCCGGATGAACTCGCCCTCGAGCTGCACGGGCGAGCCTTTGAATTTGGTCTGTGACATAACAAGCAACTGATTAATTCCTGTTTCGTTTCATCATAAGAACGGTATTCCGTCCGAAACATTGTGCTGCAAAAATGATTCCGCTCCTCCTGGAGAGGACATCAATGCCCCTTCAGGCGGTTGAGCGCACTGCGCGCTTCGCCCGAGGAGCCGAAGTTGGGCTGGATGACAAAGCGGTTCATGCGGTCGATAACGCCCCAGCGGCGCTGCTCGGGCGAGACGATGGCATAGCCGTCGTAGAAGTCGTAGCCCGTCTCGTACTGGGGTGGGATGGCCCACTCGCCGAAGTGGTTGAGATAGCCGACAAGCCCCGTGGCGGGGTCGTCCTGTGCCCAGAGCTCGATCCCGGCATAGCGTCCCGAGGTCAGCGATGTGACCGCATTGCGGATGTCGGACCAGGAGCGGAACCGGGGCTGGATGACAAACTGGTTCAGGCGGTCGATGGCACCGAAGAGGCCCCCGACCTGCACGCAGGCCAGGCCGTCGCTGTTGAAACTCGAAGCACTCTTGTATTGGGGCGGGATCGCCCACATTCCGAGGTCGTTCAGATAGCCGTAAAGGCCCGTGCCGCGATCCTTCGAGAGGGTCAGGTCGCCGCCTCCGGCAAAGGTCATGGTGCCGCCCTGCGTCACCGGCAGCATGAGATTCGACAGTGCGGCGCAGGAGACGGACAAAGCTGCCGCCGCCAATGTCAGCAGTTGGATGATGGGTTTCATGACTTGGTTTTTTTGATGGTAAAGACAAACTTACGAAAAAAAACGCAACGAACCAACCCCGCCCTGGCAGCCCGGGCCGCATTTTCGCCCGGAGGCAGTCTCCGCGTTTCAGATTCCTTACAGATTCCCGCCCCAACTTTGCAGCGGACGGATTGAAAATGCCATAAAATTCGTATTTTTGCACACACTCAACGATTCGACAATGAAACACCTTCTCCTCCTGCTGCTGCTCTGCGGCGCCACGGCGGCCTCGGCCCAGAACCCCGACCGGAACGCAGAACGCTCCCTGCTTGCGCAGACGGTCTTCCCGACCGACTCGCTCGCAACCGATCCCGAGCTGCTCGCGCGCCTGCGCAACATGCCCAACATCGAGGTCGGGCGCGGCATCACGTTCCGCCCGCGCAACAACCTCTTCGAGATGACGCTTCGCTTCCGCATGCAGAACATGGTCGGGCTGTCGTTCGACCGCGACTTCTCGCTCACGCAGACCGAGGCGCGCGTCAAGCGGCTGCGGCTGCGCTTCGACGGCTACATCTACTCGCCCAAGCTGGTCTACTCGATCCAGCTGGGATTCGCGGCCTACGACGCCGAGGTGCTGCCCAACGGAAACATGAACATCGTGCGCGACGCCATCGTCTACTACGTGCCCAACGCCCGCTGGAACATCGGCTTCGGCCAGACCAAGATCAAGGCCAACCGCGCGCGCATCAACTCGTCGAGCGCCCTGCAGTTCGTCGACCGCAGCATCGTCAACAGCCAGTTCAACCTCGACCGCGACTTCGGTATCTTCGGCGAGTACAACATGCGCGAGGGCGAGGGTTTCAACCTCTCGGCCAAGGGTTCCGTCACGCTGGGCGAGGGTCGCAACTGGGGTTCGACGGCCAACGGCGGCATGATCTACATGGGGCGTCTGGAGCTCTACCCGCTGGGGCGTTTCTCGGCGAAGGGCGACCTGCTGGAGGGCGACTTCGACCATGAGGAGCAGGTGCGCATCCTGCTGGCCGGCGCCTATGCCTACAACCACAAGGCCACGCGCCTGCAGGGGCCGCGCGGCGCCGTCATGCCCGAGGGTGCGACGCGCAACCTGGGCTCCTACTTCGTGGACTTCATCCTCAAATACCGCGGCTTCGCCTTCTACACCGACTTCATGGGCCGCACGTGCGACGATCCGCTCTTCGACAGCGACGCCGGCGCCTTCGTCTACAAGGGCTGCGGCGTGAACATTCAGACCAGCTACCTGTTCGACAGCAAATGGGAGGTGGCGCTGCGCAACTCGACACTGCTGCCCGATGCCGAGGTGCGTCGGCTGGCCGGCTACCGCAGTTGGAACCAGACGACGCTGGGCGTCACGCGCTACATCATCGGCCACAGCCTCAAGGTGCAGGCCGACCTCTCGTACAACCACCGCCGCGAGTCCCTCACGCCGAACTACAACCGCTGGGAGCTGCGCTTCCAGGTGGAGCTGGGGCTCTGACACCGCGCCACAACCGCCGGCGGTACAGCACCCGGCCCCGACAGCCCGTCCCCAATGAAACAAGCGGCCCCGCTCGATGCGGGGCCGCTTTTTCTGTTCACAATCCGGAAGCGGACATATCGCCCGCCCCAAAACACCGGGCGTCCTCTCCGATCCGGAAACGGGTATTTCACCCACCTTTCCAGCGCCGACCGCCACGCGGGCGCGCTCCGTTGCCGGGGCGTCAGAGAATCTTCAGCGCAATGCGGGCGCAGGCCTCGGCATCGGCCAGCGCATGGTGGTGGTGCTGCAGGTCGAAGCCGCAGGCGGCCGAGACCGTGTGCAGCTGGTGGTTCGGGAGGCGCTTGCCGAAGACGCGGCGCGAAGCGCGGCACGTGCAGTAGAATTCATACCCGGGATAGGGCATGTCGTAGAGGTCGAACGCCGCGCGCAGACACCCTTCGTCGAAAGGGGCATTGTGCGCTACGAGCGGCAGCCCCTCGATGCGCGGCGCCACGTCGCGCCACACCTCCTCGAAGTCGGGCGCATCAGCCGTATCGGCGTAGGTCAGGCCGTGAATCGCCGTCGTGAAGCGGCTGTAGAAGTTGGGGCGCGGGCGGATCAGCCGGTAGAGGGAATCGACCACCTCGCCGCCGCGCACGACCACCACCCCGACCGAGCAGACGCTCGCACGGTGTGCATTGGCCGTTTCAAAATCGATGGCTGCAAAGTCCGTCATCGCCGAAGAGATTTTTCCGGGGACAAAGATACGCAAATCCGCCGCACGCTGTACCCTTCCGCCCCGACAAAATATCCGCCGTACCCATCCCCCGCCTCCGCCGCACAAAATGCGGACAAAAAACGGCCGTACCCCGTACCACCCGCCCGGGCAGCATGCGGACAAAAAAACGGCCGCACCCCCGTCGGGGATGCGGCCGCCATAAAACCGGACCGGAGGATTACTCCTCGTAGTCGCTGTTCGAAAGCGCCGTCACGAACGAGTCGTCGGGCGTGATGCCGCCCTCGCTCTGGGCCTTAACCTCGGCTTCGGTCAGGAAGTCCTCCTCGGCAAACATGATGTCCTCGAAGCGGTTGACCGAGCACTGGTATGCGCCAAAGCTATAGTCCCAAGACTTGGAATAAATGCCCATGATGGCGAGGATATCGCCCTTCGCACCGTCACGGACGATCGGCTGGCGTGCGAAACGCGAGTAGCCGCTTGTACGGACCGTGAAGACGCCGGCAGACAGAGTCTGCGTGGGCAGCGAAGCACCGAAGGTAAAGAGCACCGAACCGTAGAAGTTGCAATGGATGTTGCGCTGCGACGTCGACGAGAAGAAGTTTTCGTTGGCAGCCCAGCGGTACCAGTACTTACTCTCGACGGGGCGCAGGTCCGTACACATCCACGAAGGATAGAGGTTGTCGCCTACATTGCCGTAGCGGCACGTGATGCCCTTGATCAGCACCATACGGCCCAGCTTCTCCTGATTGTCCTTTCCGTAGAAATCAGTGTAGTGCTTCTCGTCGATCACCAGAATCTCCTCTCCGAGCTTCAGCTGCGTGGCCTCACCGAGGAAGACGCGCTCCTTGATCTCGGCCGGATTCTCCATGTTGGAGTTGGCGTAGAACTTGTGCTCGCCCACCTTGTTGTAGGAGTCCGTCGGGCCCTTGCCGATCGAGAGCATCATGCGGTAGTTGCCCACATAGAGCCCCGAAACCTTCACATAGACGTAGTGCGTGTCGATCGTACCGGTCTGCTTGTCGAAGTGTCCCATCGGGAAGTCGATATAGAGACCCGTGCCGAGTTTCACCTCGATGGCGGCCGTCTCGTCGACCAGGTGCAGCGACTTGTAGATATTGCCCTCCTCGTCGCTCGACTGAATCTTACCCTTGATATAATACTCCTTGTCCTCGGGAATCTGGATATACTTCGTATCGTTCCAGCTGGTGTTGCTGCCCGTACCGCTCACATCGCCGAACTTGTCATAGAAGAGCTGCTTGACCTCCTGGATGGTCATCCGGGTCATGTCCTTGAAGTCCTCATCGGTGGCGACCTTCGCAGGCTGCGGCGTATCGAAGTCGCTGTAACACCCCGTAACGCCCGCCATCACGGCCACTGCGGCGAAAATCCGAAATATCTTTTTCATAGTCGTCATAGTCGTATTAGAAGCGGAAATATACATTCAGGTAATAGGTCGTGCCGAGCAGGTAAAAATACTTCGAGTCGAACGGCGAGTAGTACTGGATCGACGCGTTGTCGGCATTCACATAGGTGCGGCGCGAAAGACGCATCTGCTCGTAACCGCCCGTGCGGATGTTCTGGTCGTTGAGCAGGTTCTTCACCTCGAGGCTGAAGCCGAGCTGGTAGACACGGTGGATATACCACGTCTTGCCGACGCTCAGGCTCATCGTGTAGGCCGGGTCGAAGGTCTCCTGATCACGCAGCGCATAGAGCGCCTCGGCCTTCACCGGGCCGGGAAGCTGGTTGCTGGCCGACGGACGCAGCACCGTGGCGTAGGCCGAGCTGGTACGGCGCGCGGGGTTCATCGAGAGGTAGATGTTGTCGTAGTAGTTCCAGTCGATCGACGCGAACCAGTTGTTCGGTCCGCGGTAGCCCAGACCCAGGTTCAGGGCCGTCTGCGGCGTGCTCTCGACGCGCAGGTCCTTCCACAGCACCTTGTCGCCGCGCAGCACCTCCTCGCTGTTGTCGCGCGTCTGCGTGAAGTCGGCGTTCGACGTGTAGCGGTAGTCGCCCAGGCTCAGGGCGCCGTTGAACGAGATGCCGCCCCAGATGGGAACCTGAACACCTACCTCCAGGCCGTAGTAGCGCTTGTCGATGCCGCTCATGGCGAAGTTCGTGAACGAGGACTGCGTATCGTCGTAGAACGAGATGACCTTCGACTGGTCGGAGATCGTCGTGTAGTAACCCGAGACGCGGGCCGTGATCCACGGCAGGTAGACGCTGTAGGTCAGGTCGGCGCCGAAGACCTTTTCGGTATCGAGACCCGGCGTCGTCGTGTTGCGGGTACGTGCCGAAACGAAGGCGTCGCGGAACTGCGGCGGGTTGACCAGGTAGGCCACGTTCGCCGAGAGGGCATGTGCCCCCGAGAAGCGGTACGAGAACTCGCCCTTGAGCTTGTAGGTGAGGTATTCGAGTTTCTCGGAGTCACCGAGCGAATTGTCGGCGAAGAGACCCTTCATCCAGAGACCCTCGCGCCACATCGTCGTGTAGCCCACCTCGCCGCCGAGGCTCATCGAGAAGCCGCCGAACGTGCCGCTGTACTGGGCCCACACCTGTCCCTGACGCACGTTGGCGTAGTAGTCGTAGCCGAACTTGTCGCCCTCCTTCACGTGGCGGGCGTCACCGTGCTTCATGTAGTAGAGCAGGTCGTTCTGGTAGATCGCCGGATCGACGTTGCCGTTGTCGCGCAGGGCGAACTTGTCGACGTCGAGCCAGTAGTCGGCACCCAGCAGGTCCTTCACCTGATCGTAGTACTCCGTGCGGTTGATGCGGGCCGACAGTCCGCCGCGCAGCACCGACTGGTTCTTGAACGTATGCGAGATGTTGGCCGCAAAGTTGAAGTCGCGCTGGTCCGTATGGCGCTCCTCGATCATGTAGATACCGCCCTCGCCGGCCTGGTTGCGCAGGTAGTTGCGCTGGTACATCTTGTCGAAGTCGATCATGCTCTTGTTCGGATCGGAAATCCACTCGCGCTTGACCTGCATGGCCAGATCGTTGTACGTGCCCGAACCGATCTCGTCGATCGCGCCGTCGGCCGTCTGGTAGATGCGGTTCTCGTAGTAGCTCGGCAGGTAGCGGTAGTAGTCCGGACGCGGGTCGGGACCGTCGGTCCACGTGAGGGCCGAGTAGCCGTTCTTGCCGAAGCGGTACGACGCCGCAGCCTGCAGGCGCGTGTTGGACGAGATGTCGAAGCCGTAGTTGAGCATCACAATCGGCTCATGGTAGGTGCGCACGCGCGTGTTGCGCAGCTCGCCGTTCTGACGGCCCACGTTGGGGTTGTAGTAGTTGTTGCCCAGCAGGTCGTAGGCCTCCTGGGTCGAGGCCTGCTGCGCACCGCGCTCCGTGGGGGCGCCCAGCACGGTCAGGGCCAGCGAGTGGCGGTCGTCGCCGAAACGCTTCTCGACCGATCCGAAGTAACCGTAGGCGTTATAGTAGATGCCGTCCACGTAGCCGTTGCCGCCCTGGCGCGTCGAGAACGACAGCGCATACGACCAGCCGTTGTCCAGCAGACCCGATCCGTAGGAGACCATCGCACGGAAGCGGTACATCGTGTTGGCGTTGACGACGCTGGCGCGGAATCCCTGCCGCATCTGCGAGGCACGGGCGTTGACGTTCGTCGTACCGCCGATGCCGTCGATGCCGAAGCCCGAAGACTTCAGACCGGTGGTGCTCTCCTGGTTGCGCGTCGCGTCGTTCAGACCGCTCCACAGCGACCAGGGGCCGTAGCCCGTCATGGCGTCGTTGAAACGGATGCCGTTCAGGTAGATGTTGGAATACTGCGAATCGTAGCCGCGGACGTTGAAGCGCATCTCGCTGAAGCGGTACGAGGCGATGTTGTTGAAGACGTCCCGCGACGCGGAGAGCGACGAGGGAAGCGCCTGCATGTCGGTCGCCGTGTCGGAATCGAACTCGGCGAAGACCGAGTCGTCGATGACGGCCTGCACGTCGGGAATCATCACGACGGAGTGCATCTCCTTGACCGTCTCGCCGACACGGACCATGATGTCGAGGTTTTCAAACTCGGGAGCCTCGAACTGGAGGCGGTAGTCGCCCTCGGGCAGCTGGCCGATATCGAAATGGCCCTCGTCGTCGGTCATGACGGAGACTCCGAGCGGTTCGACGATCACCTTCACGTTGCTCAAGGCGGCGCGGCCGTCACGCGAGACGACCTTGCCCTTGACACCGCCTTCCTGGGCATACGCCCCGACGCACACAAGCGCGAGCAGGCTGACAAGTAGATTTCTGATCTTCATAAATTGCGTTGTTGGATTATTTGCCGATGTAGATGAATACGGGGAAGTGGTCGCTGAAGCCGCCCTGGAAGTTGTTGCCCACGAACGTGCGCAGCGGATAGCCCTTGTACTGGCCCTCCTTCTGGAGAAGGTACGGAGCACGGAAAACCGAGCCGTAGAACTTCGTGCCGGGCACGCGCTGCAGCTTCAGCTCGCCGGTCGATCCCGTGGCAAGGTTCGCCGAGACGACGATGTTGTCAAAGAGGTTCCACTGGTCGCGGTAGGCCAGCGTGCCGATCCCGGCCTTCAGCACCTTGATGTAGGGATTGTAGTAGTCGCCCGGCTGGAGCTTCTTGATCTCGCCGCGTGCACCGAGCACCTCGACGATGCTCTTGTCGGTGGCGTCGTCGTTGAAGTCGCCCATCATCACGACCTTCGTGGCGGGGTTGATCGCCAGCACCGAGTCGGCGGCATGGCGCATGATCTCGGCGGCCCGCTCACGCTTGGGCGACGAGGCCTCCTTGCCGCCCAGACGCGACGGCCAGTGCGCCACCATGAAGTAGAAGGGCTCGCTCTCGATCGTGCCCCACATCGTCACGATGTCGCGCGTGCGGAAATCGGGCAACTCCTCCATCGTGAAGGGAATCGGAGCACTGCCCTCGAGCTTGAAGACGTCGGAGCGGTAGAAGAAGCCCACATCCACGCCGCGGGCATCAGGCGAATCGTAGTGCACGATGCGGTACTGTGCCGGCGCGAGCTTGGGCGTCGAGGCGACATCCTCCATGACGTTGCGGTTCTCGATCTCCGAGCAGCCGATCACCACCGGATAGTCCTTGTCCATGGCCGCGATGTCGAACAACACGCGCGAAAGGTTGTTGAGCTTCTTGTTGTACTTCGTCGAATTCCACTTCTTGGGGCCTTCGGGCGTGAACTCCTCGTCGTAGATCTCCGGATTGCGGATCGTGTCGAAGAGGTTCTCGAAGTTGTAGAAGACCACCTTGTAGGGTTTCTGGGCGAACGCGGCCACGATCAGCGCCGCAAAGAGCCCGGTTAAGAGAATTTTCTTCATGTTTCAGGTTCAATTTAGTTTATTCCCCACTCCGAGGGGTTGTTCTGCGATTTCACCTCATCGGCGATCGCCTCGTCGAGCATCGTGAAGAACTTGTAGCCCGTCTGCTGTTCGATGTAGGCGACCGATACGATATATTCCCGCAGCCCGCTCTTGCTGGCCGAGGAGTTCTCGGCCCAGTAACCGATCGACTTGAGCTCCGACGCGTCGGTCACCTGGTCGATGCGCTTGCCGGTGCGTCCCGTGCGCGTGCGCAGGAGCACCTTCCAGCAGTACTCGGGCATGGCGACCTCCGTCCCGGCCTTGTCGTAGCTCCAGTCCTGCTTGCCGTAGGTTCCCGTGACGATGTAGAGCGTGTCGGCGCACCGCTGCGCCGAGGCCACCGACTCCATGTTGCCCCACGAGCCGCTGTTGAAGTCGGAGTTCTGGGGCATGATGTTCGTCGAGTAGAAGGTCTGGCGGTTCAGTTCGTCGCTGTAGGGAACGTAGCGGTGGTTGGACATGCACTGGTGGCCGCGGATGCCGTTCGTCTGCCAGTTCTGATACGACCCGCGCGTGAGGTCGGCCTGGTACGAAGCCGGCACCTCGGGGTCGTAGGCCCAGGCGTCGGAGCGCACGTAGGTGCCCGACATGTAGCAGTCGTGCAGCGGGTAGGCCACCCAGTTGGCGATGCGCTTGGTCTTGTCGAAGCAGATCGTATAGTTGCGGGCCGTCACCGAGGAGGAGATCGGCGCAAAATGCGTCACATAGAGGAAATCGTCGTCGTCGACATAGGCGGGCAGTTCGGCCCACGCATGGTCCAGGCTCGCGGGAATGGAGTAGCTCTCCTGCTCGAGCGTCAGCAGGAAGGTGCCGCCGCCGTCGAACGCCACGGAGATCTCCGCATGGCGCGGCTTGCCCGAGTCGTTCTCGTCGAGGTAGAGGTAGACGATCTGCCGGCCGTTGACGAGCGTTCCCGAGGCGGTGGTCGCATGGGTGCGGCGGGAGGTCACACACCACGTGCCGCCCTCGGTCACGGTCACCGTATAGGCTGCGCCGGTCTTTCCGGTCAGCACGAGGCGGGGTTCGTTCTCGTAGCCGCGCGCCTCGAGCGACGACGACTCCGAGTCGAGGAACGATGCGGAACAGGCGGGATTCTCCTCTCCGCCTTTCGAAGAGCTGCAAGCTCCGAGGGCCAGCGCAAGAATCACAGCGACAAGCGCACATCCCCAGGGTTTCAGCATTCCGATCTTCGATATCATCTGCAAAAAAAGATATCAAGTGAAAGAACCGATAATCATCCCCGGCGGAAGACAATCCGCCGGGGATGGATTATCGGGAAATCAGTTATCAATTATTTCGAATAGGTGATAGAGATGGACTGAATGTACGTGGCGCCCACACTGTCATTCCAGAGGCGGAAGTAACCGTAATCACCGCTGATCTCATACTCCTCGGTATAGACGTTGCCTTCCTTAACATAGGAAGGATGAGCCTGGACGTTGGTTGTCGGATACTTGTCCGTACCGAGATACAGGTTGACCGACGGTTCGTATCTCGTATTTACCGAAACTACGACGATCTTCGTGATCTTACCCAGATCGGTCACATTTCCGAAGAAGCCCTGCTTTGCGACGTCCGAATCATTACCCTGCATCTGAATCAAACCTTTGTAATCCGACGAACTTGCAATGCAGACTCTGGCTCCAGCGAAATCGAGCGAAGAGAAGGACCACTTGTAATACGTAGACTCGTCATTGACATTCTGCGTTCCATACGCGTTGGTCGGAATATCGCTTCCGCCATTGATGATGTCGGTATAAGTCATCGTGATCGTCGTGCCGTCACCCGTACTGGAAGACTTGCCGCTCTGCGACAGCGCCACGGTCTTGGTCACGACAGCCGAACCGGCCTTCATCAGCTTGACGGTCAGCGTACCCTCGATCTTCGACTCGGAGGTGTTCTCCTTGGCTACGACCTTCACCGTCGTACCGCTTACCGATACTTCGAACTGGGCGTTGTCGGACGAAGCCTCGATCGTGCAGCCGTCGGCGTTGCGCGTCGTAACCGTCACGCTCTTCTCACCGCCCGCCGCCGCGAACGACAGCGACGCGGGGTCTACCGTCATTTGGGGATCGGTCGAAGGATTGGCCTCCTCGACGCTGTACGGCAGCACGTTCACATACTTGCCGCTCGACGTGCCCACGAAGTAACCCTTGACGATGACATCCTTGCCGTCATAGGCGGCAACGGTCGAGTTGTCGATATATTTCACCGAACCGATGGCCGTCGATGCGCCGGGGATCGTCACGTTGACATAGTTGCCGCTGACGGCGAGGTTGCCCTGGAAGGCGATCTCCGTGCAGACGGGCGTGCCCGACAACAGGGCGTCCATGGCGGCGCCATCCTTCTGGGCCGGGTTGTACGACCACGAGTTGCCCGTCGAGAGCACCTCCACCTCGGCCGAAGCCGAGAACTTCGGCGTGGACTGCGCATTGTAAATGGTCACCTCGCCCGAGATCGAAATCTTCTCACCTACGGTGCGCTCGTTGTCCTTGTGGTAAACCATCATGGCACCCGTGTTGTCGGCGATGATATAGGCCATCTTGCCGCGGGCAACCACCGTACCTTCGGTCTTGTAGGTGCCGGCCGTCGTGATCTCGCCGATGGGCGTCACATCCGGATCGGGTTCAGGCGTCGTGCCGCTCATGAAGTCGGCGATATCCTTGGTGTTGCGCGGCGAAACCTGTGCGGCACCCTTGTAGAGAGCGGCATAGCCGGTGATCGTGCCGGTGGCACCGGCTACGAACTGCTGGTCGGCCCAGGGAGCACCCTGCGACGTGTAGACCGTTACTTCCACACCGTTCTGCGTGAAGGTCTTCGTGCCGTTCCACGTCGACGCCGTAGCGGGCGCCGTCACGTTCTTGATCGAAACGGGCATGGCCTGGAAATCGGTGATCTGGTCGGGAGCAATCTCCACGGGCGTTACCGTTGCCGTGCCGATCTTCTCGACTACGACCCACGAGGCGCCCTGCGAACCCGTCACCTCATAGAGCTTGTTGTAGGTGGTCACGCGGGCCTCGCCGGCCTTCAGCGTCACCTTCACCTTGTCGCCCGCCTTGAACGTGAAGCCTTCATCGGCCGGGTTCGTGTAGACGCCGCTGCCGTAGAGCGTGATGCCGTTCTTGGCCGTCGTGGCGCCTTCGGTCATCAGCTGCAGGTTGTTCGACGTGGTGTTGCCACCCTCCTTGTCGGTCACGACAACCGCCTCGAAATAGTAGTCCTTCGACTCGTCGATCACCTGCTGCTCGCTGCCGGCAGCCTCGCACAGGGCGATCAGCTCGGGAATCGTCGTCTCGACGGCATCTCCGGGCTCCGGATCGGGCTCCTCGCTGCCGTCGAACGACACCTGCTGACCGCCGTTGCCGGCCTTGAGCAGCACGTCATCGAGGCGGTGTGCACCGCTCAGCGTCGACGAGAAGCGGACATAGAGCGTCGAGACGCCGTCGGGCAGCGTGAAGTCGGCCGTGGCGAGGTCCCAGCGACCATTCGGATCGACACCCTTGGCGAAGGTGTAGGTCAGCGGCGACGACCAGTTCGTACCGTCGTTGCTTAGCTCGACCTTGAACTCGTCGTGGTTGAACGTGTTGTCGCTGGCGCCGTAGAGGTAGCGCTCCGTACCGAACGAGAGGGCGAGGTTCTTCTCCGAAACGGCGATCTTCTCGATCGTTACCACACCGTTCGTGCCGAAGAGCAGGTTGTTGTTGCCCGAACCGGCATAGTCCGAATAGCCGGCATCCGAAGGCGAGTTGCTGCGCACGCTGACGCCCGACGTCGTGTAGGTCACGTTGGCGGCGCCGCTGCCGGTCTGGTTCTTCCAGCCGTCGAACTCGTCGGCATAAGGCCACTTGTTGTCGGTCTGCGATGCGACCTCCTTGTCCAGGTCGTTGAAATAGATGGCATTCGTCGGATCCAGACCCGGCTCTTCGGGCTCCTCGTAGTCGAACGTGACGGCCTGACCACCAGCACCCTCGAGCAGCGTCACGTCATCGAGACGGTGAGCACCGCTCAGCGTCGACTTGAAACGTACATAGAGCGACGTGGTGCCCTCGGGCAGCGTGAAGTCTGCCGTAGCGAGGTCCCAGCGGCCGTTCGGGTCAACACCCATGGCGAACGTATAGGTCAGAGGAGCCGACCAGTTCGTACCGTCGTTACTCAGCTGCACCTTGAACTCGTCGTGGTTGAACGTATTGTCATCCTGACCGTAGGCATAGCGCTCCGTACCGAAGGTAAGGCGCAGGTTGACGCTGTTCACGGTGATCTTCTCGATCGTGAAATTCGAGTTCGAGCTGAAGAGCAGGTTGTTCAGACCCGAACCTGCATAGTCCGAATAGTTGTTGTTCGAGTTGGAGTTGTTGCGCACGCTGATGCCCGAGGTCGTGTAGGTCACGTTCTCGATGCCGTAGCCGGTCTCGTTCTTCCAGCCGTCGAACTGATCGGTATAGGGCCACGAGTTGCCGCTGCCATAGGTCTGCGTGGCAGCCTCCTTGTCGAAGTCGTTGGCATAGGCGATCTCGCCCGTCGGCACTTCGCTGCCGGCGATCTGCGACACGGCGATCGACTGCTCGGCCGTACCCCAGTTGCCGAATTCGGCGTGGATCAGCGTAAAGGAGATCTTGCCCTCGCGCGAGTTCGTTCCCGCAGGCAGCTCCTGCACCGTTACGGAAATCGTTCCGTTACCGCGGCCGTTCATCGGTTCTACCGTTGCCCAGCTCAAATCGGAGGCAACGACTTTCCATTCGCAGTTGGCCTTGATATCCACGGTCTGCGTCTTCTCCGTTGCATCGGTGAACACAAGCGATTCGGTCGAAACGCTCAATGTCGGCGTAGCGGACTTGCTGTCATCCTCCTTGCAACCCGTGAATACCGTGGCGGCCACGAGGAACAGGGCTCCGAACAGCAATCTGAAAAGATGTTTGTTCATAAAAGTTTTAATTAGAGTTTTGAAATAGTATTAAAAAAATTTACAAATATTCCGTTTTTCAAAAGGGAAACTTTGACAAAGATAAGTCGATTTTTCGGAAATAAAAAAGTTTCAGCGACATATTTCACACCCAAATGCAACGGATCGGAGAAAAAATCCGATATCCACCTGCTCGCGGAGGGCCGCCCGCGCCCCGCAAGGGGCGGGCACCGGTCCTCCGGATGGATTCCGGCGGACGGAAACCGCTCGCAGCGAGGCCAAACGGAGATTTCGACAATTTCTAAAATTCTTAAAAACCCGCATCCGCTTTCCGACGTCCGGCGACAGCCGACCGTCGACGCCGCAAAAATAGGGGTCGCCCGTTACGTCCGCGTGACAAAATCATGACAAACGGACAAAGCTCCCGAGTCATCGCAGCTTCCGGGACCGACCGCCGGATACGCCTGCGCCGTCCGGCACCCGCCGGCACACCGCCTACCGCACCCGGCACGGCAAATGGACCCCGCCACGGCAGACAGGCCCCGGCACGCAACAAGATTCCACGCCTGCAAAAAATACGGCATGTCCCGCCCGTCCTGCCGCCGCTCAACCGCCCGCCGTACAAAAAAACGCCGCGCCCCCGCCGGGACGCGGCATACCGGGATACCGACACCGGCTCCCCTACTCCCACTCGATCGTTGCGGGCGGTTTGGAGGAGATGTCGTAGACTACGCGGTTGACCCCGCGCACCTTGTTGATGATCTCGTTCGAGACGTCGGCCAGGAACTCGTAAGGCAGGTGCACCCAGTCGGCCGTCATGCCGTCGGTCGAGGTCACGGCCCGCAGGGCGACACAGCTCTCGTAGGTGCGTTCGTCGCCCATCACGCCGACACTCTTCACAGGCAGCAGGATGGCTCCGGCCTGCCATACCTTATTATATAGGTCCGCCTCGTGCAGCGCGTCGATGAAAATCTTGTCGACCTGCTGCAGAATATCGACCTTCTCGGGCGTGATGTCGCCGAGGATGCGGATCGCCAGGCCGGGTCCCGGGAAGGGATGACGGCCGATGAGCCGCTCCGAAATGCCAAGCGAACGGCCCACGCGCCGCACCTCGTCCTTGAAGAGCAGACGCAGCGGCTCGACGATGCGCAGGTTCATCTTCTCGGGCAGGCCGCCCACGTTGTGGTGCGACTTGATCGTCGCCGAAGGGCCGTTCACCGAGCAGGACTCGATGACGTCGGGATAGATCGTCCCCTGCGCCAGCCACCGCACGTCGCGGATGCGCTGCGCCTCGTCGTTGAAGACCTCGACAAAGTCGCGGCCGATGATCTTGCGCTTGGTCTCGGGGTCCGTGACGCCGGCCAGGTCGCCCAGGAAGCGGTCTCCGGCCTTCACGCCCTTGACGTTCAGACCCATATCCTTGTAGGAGGCGAGCACCTCCTCGAACTCATCCTTGCGCAGCAGGCCCGAGTCGACGAAGATGCAGTAGAGGTTCTGCCCGATGGCGCGGTGCAGCAGTACGGCGGCCACCGACGAATCGACACCGCCCGAGAGGCCCAGCACCACCTTGTCGTTTCCGAGCTTCTCGCGCAGCTCGCGCACGGTCGACTCGACGAAGCTCTCCGAGGTCCACGACTGCGTGCAGCCGCAGATGCCCGCGACAAAGTTGCGGAGCAGCTGCGTACCGTCGGTCGAGTGGTAGACCTCGGGGTGGAACTGGATGCCCCACGTCTGCTCGCCCTCGATGCGGAAGGCCGCCACGCGCACATCCTCCGTGCTGGCGACGATGCGGTAGTTGTCGGGCACGCGCGTGATGGTGTCGCCGTGCGACATCCACACCTGCGTGGGCGACGGAAGGCCCGCCATCAGCGGATCGCCGGCATCGCCCACCGTGAGCATCGCCCGGCCGTACTCGCGGCTCGGTGCAGGCTCCACCTCACCGCCGTAAGCATGGGCCAGGTACTGGGCTCCGTAGCAGACGCCCAGTAGCGGCAGCCGCCCCTTGATCGCCGACAGATCGGGGATCGGGGCCTGTGCGTCGCGCACCGACGAGGGGCTGCCCGAGAGAATCACGCCCCGCACCGACGCATCGATCGCCGGGATTTTGTTGAAGGGGTGAATCTCGCAATAGACGTTCAGTTCGCGCACCCGCCGCGCAATGAGCTGCGTGTACTGCGATCCGAAGTCGAGAATCAATATTTTTTCCTGCATGATCGTAGGTTGTTTGTTACTTTTTCACCGGCCTGTTATAGGTGCCGGCCCGGCGCATCTCCCCGGCAAAAGCGTCGGCCCCCACCTCCCGGATCCGCGCGATACAGCCGCTGCGGTCGGAACGGAAGACGAAGCCGAAGACCTTCCCGATGAAACTGTTGAACTTCCGGCACTCCGAAAGGGGCTGAAGCGTACACTCGGCACAACTCTGCCAGCCGTGGCCGATGCAGCAGCTCCGCACCGCACACCACGTCGCCCGCACATTGGGATGGCAGCCCGGGCACGCGCCCTTACGGTACTTGCGGCAGGCCCCGCAGAAGAGACCGCACGCAGCAATTTCGGGATTCATTCTCGCTCGGAAACTACCGTTCGCTCGAATAGTTCGGGGCCTCGCTCGTGATCGTCACGTCGTGCGGATGGCTCTCGTGCATGCCCGACGAGGTGATGCGGATGAACTGCGCCTGCTGCAGCGTCGGGATGTCCTTCGCTCCGCAGTAACCCATGCCCGAACGCAGGCCGCCGATGAGCTGGTAGACCGTCTCGCTCAACGCCCCCTTGAAGGGCACGCGCGCCACGATGCCCTCGGGCACCAGTTTGTTGATGTTGCCCTCGCAGCCCTTCTGGAAGTAGCGGTCGGCCGATCCGGCCTTCATGGCGTCGATCGAACCCATGCCGCGGTAAGCCTTGAACTTGCGGCCGTTGTAGATGATCGTCTCGCCCGGGGCCTCCTCCGTACCGGCGAACATCGAGCCGATCATCACCGAGTCACCGCCCGCAGCCAGCGCCTTGACGATGTCGCCCGAGTAGCGCAGACCGCCGTCGGCGATAACCGGCACGCCCGAACCCTTGGCGGCCGAGGCGGCGGCATAGATGGCCGAGAGCTGCGGCACGCCCACACCGGCGATGATGCGCGTCGTGCAGATCGAACCGGGACCGATGCCGACCTTGATGCCGTCGGCGCCGGCGTCGATCAGGAACTTCGCCGCCTCGCCCGTGGCGATGTTGCCCACGACAACGTCCAGCGACGGGTAGTCCTCCTTGATCTGCCGGAGCGTGCGGACGATGTTGCGCGAGTGGCCGTGCGCCGAGTCGAGCACCACGGCATCGACATCCTCGGCGACAAGCGCCGCCACGCGCTCCAGCGCATCGGCCGTGATGCCGACACCCGCCGCCACGCGCAGACGCCCCTTGGCGTCCTTGCAGGCATTCGGATGGTCCTGCACCTTGGTAATGTCCTTGTAGGTGATGAGCCCCACCAGCCGGCCTTCGTCGTCGACGACGGGGAGCTTTTCGATCTTGTTGTTGAGCAGCACCGCGGAGGCGTGCTCGAGTTCGGTTCTGTGGGTGGTGATCAGGCGGTCGCCCGGCGTCATCACCTCCCCGATGCGGCGCGACATGTCGGGCTGGAAGCGCAGGTCGCGGTTCGTGACGATGCCGATGAGCTTCCGGTCCGCATCCACAACCGGGATGCCGCCGATCTTGTTCTCCTTCATCAGATTGAGGGCGTCGCCGACGGTATTGTCCTTCGAGATGGTGATCGGATCGTAGATCATGCCGTTCTCGGCACGCTTCACACGGCGCACCTGCGCGGCCTGCTCGGCAATGAACATGTTCTTGTGGATGACGCCTATGCCCCCTTCGCGGGCCAGGGCAATGGCCAGCGGCGCTTCGGTCACGGTGTCCATGGCGGCGGACACGATGGGGATGTTGAGCGCGATATTACGCGAGAAACGGGTCTTGACATCGACCTCTCGCGGCAACACTTCCGAATAGGCGGGTACGAGCAGCACATCGTCGAACGTAAGTCCTTCGGGCTGAACCCTTTCATTGATAAAAGACATAATGAACGTGGATTTTGTTGCTCGCAAATGTAGTGATTTTTTCCCAAACAGCCCAACAAACCGTCCCGGTGATCGTTTTTTTTATCAACATTTTATCAAAAGCCGCACGGCCGCGGCAGCACGGCGCGACAAAAGCGGCTGGACCGCGCAGCGAATCCCGCCCGTTGCCCGGGCCGGCACTTCATCGCAGGGACGTTGCCGACCGCAGACGCAAAGACAAGAGTATCAGGGTGAAGAGGAATTTCAGACAGTTCAAAAACACTACATAATTAGTCTTTATCGGAATAATTCGACCCGCGAGAGGAATGACCGGCCCGAGTGGCGCCGAAGCGACATCCAGCTGATTGACAGGACAATACACACAGATTCCGCAAGCAGGCTTTCTTACGCATAGTTGAAAAAATGTTGACAATTTGCGGGCGAAACACATATTAAAAAAATTTTTTTTCGTATTTTTGACTCTTGAACAAGGTCCCGTTGCGCAGGCAGCGGGCAAAAACACCCCAAAAAACCACTAAAATTTATCGTATGAAAGTTTTTTTGCGCTATTTTCAGGTCGCAGCCCTCGCCCTTGCGGTGAGCGTGCTGTCGACGGGATGCAAGGAAGACTCGACCGATGAGGGCCCCAAGCCCGTCGAACCGAGTCTGACTGCCGAGCTGGTCGCCGCCACCTCGACGACGGCCGAACTCCGGCTCACGACAACGGCCATCACAGAGGCCGCCTATGCCGTGACCAAAGCGGGCGAAGACGCCCTTGACCCCACCGTCATCTTCGCCTCCGGAACCCGCGGCATCAACTGCGCGGAGGGCGAGACGAGCGTGACGGTACGCAACCTCGAACCGCTCACCGACTATGTGATCTACGTGGCCGGCATTACCGAAAAGGAGGAATTCTTCGACCAGGTGGCCTCCGTCTCCGTAACGACGGCCGACTTTGCCGAGGACCTCTCGATCTACGACGTCGACTACGCCAGCTTCAAGGCGCACGTGAAGGTGCCCGACAACCTGGCCGAAACCGGAAACGTAATCAGGTGGGGCCTCTGCGATCTGGCAACCTACTACATGAACTCGAGCTACTGCGATGCCGAGCGGCTGAACCTGAGCGACGAGTACTACCACAACTACTTCAACGAGGACTGGACCTACGAGTTCAACAACGAAAACAGCATCGTCTACGACGAGAACGGCGATCCGCAGCTCGACGAGACGGGCGCGACGCTGGTCTACTACGACCCGATCGTGCCGGGCGGCAAATACTTCGCCATGTTCGGCGAGTTCGCCTGGGGCGAGCACTCGTGGGGCTTCGGCGAGGGATACTATTCGCCGCTCTGCGACGTCGAGGGCTTCTACACGGCCCAGTGGATGGGTGAGAACCCCCAGGAGAAGGACTACTGGACGGGCTTCTACCAGAACGTCAGCGTCGAAACCAAGGCTCCCGAAGTGCTGAACGCCTCGCTCAACATCACGACGAACCTCCGTCCCATCGGCGGCGTGGTTTCGGTTTCGCCCGACGAGGCCGTCAAGCTCTACTGCATCACCGTACTGGATGACATGACCTACCAGCAGGTGCTCTCGATGGTGCTCAACAACGATCCCGACAACATGCAGTGGTACATCACCACGTACAACGCCATGTTCACGATCTACGCCATGTCGGGCAGCGGTCCGATGGACATCACGCTCGAGGACATGCTCTACATCGACAAGGAGGCCACCTACCACATCTTCGCAACCGGCATGGGCAACGAAGAGGGTACGTCGCAGTGCTTCGAGCACATCACCTTCCAGCTGCCCGACCCGACGTTGCCGGCTCCCGAGGTGGTTGTCACCCCGATCAAGAACCCCAACGGCGAGGAGTCGCCCTACGAGGTATGGTTCAACGTGAAGTGCACGAGCAAGGATGCACTCTCGGGCATGTACGCATGCAACTACCAGCGCGAGTGGGAAAGCGCCCTGAACAGCGGCTACACGGAAGAGACCCTGATCGAGAGCGGCTACGAGCTCACGAGCACCGAAATCGGCCAGATCAACACCGACGAGGGTCTGAACATCCCCTTCTCCTCGCGCGAGGACGCCACCTCGTACCTCGGCGTCATCGTCTACAACGAGGAGGGTACGGCCAGCGAACCCGCCGTTGCCAAGAACAGCACGATCATCGAGCCGGCGGCCGATCCGGTCAACTCGGAGCTCTTCACCGATCTGCAGGGTGACTGGACCGCCACGACGACCATTCAGTACAAGGAGTACGACTCCAGCACGCTCGACTACGTAACGAAGACCTCCGAAATTTCGTCGAAGGTTACCATCGGCAACGTAGGCTACGAGACCACGCTTCCCGACGACGTCTACAACCGCTATTACGAGCACACGCAGTATACGACCAAGGAGCAGGTAGACGCCCTCTACGATGAGTTCAAGGCCGCCGTCGACCTCTTCAACCAGAAGACCAAGAACCAGAACCGCCTGCTCTGCCAGGGTCTTTCGCTGGAGATCGTAACCTACCAGAACTACCTGGAGTACGCATCGCCCTACGACCTCTTCATTTCGGAGAGCTACAGCGGCTTCGACAGCGAGTCGCCCGTCTTCGACTTCGGTCCGAAGTGGTACCTGCAGATCGCAGCCGACGGTTCGGTATCGGTTCCGTTCAACGCCAACCTCTTCACGCCGCTCTCGGCATGGTCGACCTACGAGTACCACCTGATCGGTGCGAGCGAGACCGCGTCGCTGCCCTACGTAACGGACGGCACCTCGGCACAGACGGGCTACTTCCCCGTAGAGGTATCGGCCGACAAGAACACGATCACGATCAACCCGCTGTCGTACAACGGCGACACCTATTATATGAATCCGGGACGCTTCTACTACGGTTCCTACCAGCTCTCGTCGCGCATCATTGCGCCCATCACGCTGACCCGCGGCTGGAATGAGAGCGGCACAACCGCCAAGGCAGCCGCCGCAGGCACCGACAGCCAGCTGTCCGATCCCGCAAACATGAAGCCGCTCTACAAGGTAACGCCGGTCAAGAAGGCCAACAGCAGAACGGCCATGCCCACCAAGCCGGCCGTCGAGCGCAAGCAGGTCAAGCTGCATGTGGTGACCGTCGACGAGTTCGATGCCAACGCACGCAAGTTCCTGGAAAAGAGATTCGGCAAGCGGAACTAACCCCGCCCCGACCATACAACCGAGCAGAAACTCTCCGCAAGGGGAGTTTCTGTGCGGTTTTACAAGAGCAACCGATCAAGGGCCTCGGCCCGCCAAGTTTCACCCTAATTTTTTAACCGCAAAAAGGTATGAAGAAAGTACTCGGTCTCATTGGTGCCCTCCTGGCATTCACGACTGTTTCGGCACAGTCGCTTCCGGATGTGAAGATTGAAAACGCCGACGGTGAAATCATCTCGACCGCGTCGCTGACCGGCCGCAAACCGCTCATCATCTCCTACTGGTCGATTGCCTGCAAGCCCTGCCTGCAGGAGCTCAACGCGATCAACGACCAGCTCGAGGAGTGGCGCGAGGAGGCCGATTTCGACGTGGTGGCCGTCTCGGTTGACGACGTGCGTCTGAAGGCCACGGCCAAGGCCCGGGCCGCCGCACTGGGTTGGGACTTCATCTGCCTGTTCGACGCCAACCAGACGCTCAAGCGGGCCATGAACGTATCGCTCACGCCCCAGAGTTTCGTGGTCGATGCCGACGGCAACATCGTCTTCTCGCACTCGGGCTACACCCCCGGCAGCGAACAACTACTGATCGACAAGGTAATCGAAATCAGCAAAAAGAAATAGAATGAAGCAAATCGCACTGTTGATTGCCGGCACCTGCTGTGTGGCCGCATCGCATGCCCAGATCAGGCTGGGAGAGGGTCAGCTGACGGGCAGTTTCGAGACGAACACGATCTACTACGTGGACGATTCGGTCATCGGATCGGAGATGGAGGATCACTTCGGATCGAACAACTACCTCAAACTGGACTACACCTACAAGAACTTCTCGGCGGGCATCCAGGCCGACGCCTATCTTCCGGCATTGCAGGGCTATGAGCTCGGCGAACAGCCCGGGTACAAGAAGTTCTACCTCTCGTCGAAGTACATCCAGTGGGCCGACAGGAACTTCGAGGTCCTCGTGGGCGACATCTTCGACCAGTTCGGCAACGGACTCGTCTTCCGCAGCTTCGAGGACCGCCAGCTGGGCATCAACACCTCGCTCGAGGGTATCCGCGGCATCTACCGCTTCGGCAACTACGTGACGGTCAAGGGTCTGTACGGACGTCCGCGCCTCTACACGGACTACGCCGACTCGTGGGCGCGCGGCGCCGACGTAAGCCTGTCGCTGACCGACATCTTCGGGATGAGGCAGGTGCTGCTCTCGCTCGAAGGCAGCTACATGAACCGCCACGAGGCGCTCGACAAGGACGAGACGATGAGCGAGCATTTCGCATCGGTGGGCCTGACGACCCCCGACCTGAATCTCTACTCGGGCCGCGTGAACTTCAACTGGAAGAACCTCTCGCTGCGCGGCGAATATGCCTACAAGAGCAAGGACCTGCCGACGTCGGTGGCCGCCGAGGCGGTCGACGGCAAGGCCATCCTGGGCGAGGTCGGCTACTACTACAAGACCTTCAGCGTCTCGGGCACGTTCCGCATGCTGGACAACATGGGAACGCTCATCTCGCTCTACGGCAGCGGTACGGGCAACATGCTCAACTACCTGCCGGCCCTCACGCGCCAGTACACCTACATGCTGGCCAACCTGAATCCCTATCAGGTGAACGTCGAGGGGGAGATCGGCGGGCAGATCGACCTCAACTACTCGCTGCGCAACAAGCGTGACCGCCACCGCTACTGGAACTTCCACGCCAACGTGTCGACCTTCTACACGCTGCGCGGCGAACAGTCGCAGACGGGCGACCGCCAGCTGCTGTGGCGCGACATTAACGTCGACGTGGAGCGCCAGTGGAACAGGAAGCTGAAGACCTCGCTGCTCTTCTCGTGCCAGGAGTGGAACCCCGACCACGGATTCTCGAGCCGCACCTACGCATCGAACATCTTCGTGGGTGACGTCACCTACAAGTTCGACCGCAAGAAGTCGCTGCGCGCCGAGGTGCAGTACCTCTTTTCGCAGGACTACGAGGGCAACTGGGTAGCCGGCCTGCTCGAATTCGGCCTGGCACCGAAGTGGAGCTTCTTCGTCAGCGACATGTACAACCAGGGCGGGACCAAGGGCGAGACGAACAAGAACTACTACAACGGCGGATTCAGCTACACGCACAACCGCACGCGCGTGCAGATCAGCTACGGCCGCAACCGCGCCGGCTACATCTGCTCGGGCGGCGTCTGCCGCTACTCTCCGGCCTACACCGGATGCAACATTGCGATCACATCTTCATTCTAAACACATCTAAATCACAAATCCATGACAAAACATCTGATTGGCAAAACGCTGCTGATGGCCGCCGTATGCCTTGCATCCGTATCCTGCTCGGGATCGGGCGACGACAACGAGGGACAGGGAGGTGCCGTATTCAAGGCGACGGTCTCCCCGACGACGATCTCGGCCGACGGTGTCGATGCCGCCGTCTTCGACGTGCGCTTCCGCGGCACGAAGCTCACGGCCGACGAGGTCACCTTCTACAATGCCGACGACAATACGGTAGTCGAGATGCCCGACATGAAGTTCACGACGACCGATCCGGGAACCTACTCCTTCTACGTCAAATACGCCAATCTGGCCCCGCAGGAGGGTGAGGAGGCCGAATACACCTCGGGGACGCTGCGCATCAACGCCGTCGAGGGTTCGGCCGGCAACGACGAGGTGATCGACCTCGAGCCCAACGGTCAGACGGGTCTCACCGCCACGGTTTCGACAACGGTCGTACAGGCCGGTGTGGACCAGGCCATCTTCGTCATCCGCTACGACGGCGAGGTGCTCAAGGAGGGCTACACCATCTACGATGCCGACACGAACCGGTCGATCACGCTCCCCACGGTGACGAAGACCTCAGCATCGGGCGAGGAGTACGAACTCCCCTACTACCAGGCCACGAAGGCCGAGGTCCGCTCGTTCTGGGTTGCCTACAAGACCTCGAACACGCTGAAGGACCCGGTAACCGTCACAGCCGTTGATTTCGCGATCCCGACGCGTCCGGCAGACCCGCAGCCGGGCAGCACCTCGTTCAAGCACCGCGCGATGATCATGCAGTTCACGGGCCTGGGCTGCGGCTACTGCCCCTACATGATCGCCTCGCTGCATGACGTGCTGGCCGAGGAGTCGTATGGCTCGCGGGCCGTTTTGGGTGCCATCCACACCTATTCGGGCGATCCGTATGCTCCGGACGAGCCGCTGGACAGCGCATTCGGCGTCAGGAGCTACCCGACGGTCATCTTCGACATGAAGTCGGTCCTCTACAACTACAACTACAACACGAACGTGACGAACCTCAAGAACGCAATCGACGCCTCGACTTCCGAGCCTGCCAAGGCCGGCATCGCGGTCCGCACGGCCGTTGACGGCAACACGCTCGTGGCCCGCATGACGATCAAGGCGGCCGTGAACGGCAGTTTCCGCGTCGGCGCCTGGGTGCTGGAGGACGGTCTTTCGGGCACGCAGTCCAACTACGGCATGCCGGACAACGGCTACAACTTCAACATCCACAACAATGTGGTTCGCAAAGCTGATTCCCGGGACAACGGTTCGACCTCCTTCGCCGGACATGACATGGGCCAGCTGAATGCGGGCGACACGGCCGACTACATGTTCGTCATCACGCTCGATTCGTCGTGGAAGAAGGACAACTGCCACCTGCTGTTCTTCGTCACGGCTCTCGACGGCACCTCGTACACGGTAACGAACGCCATTGCGACGAACTCGCTCTCGGAGGCCGTTTCGTTCGAGTACGAATAACAACATCTTCTGCGTCAGGAGGGCACAACCCGACCTGCCGCGGAATACACAAAAACGGGGTGGAACCGTACAAAGGTTCCGCCCCGTTTTTCTTTCGGCAAGGAGGTTGTTCGGGTGATTATTCCGGAACGGTCACAGGTGAAACGGACAAGCGAAAGCACACGGGACCCGGGCATTGCTACGCCCCGGTAACCGCTTCACAGGCGAAAAGAGGCAACATGCCGGCAGACGCTGTCCGGAAGACCTCCGTGCGGGCAAGTCCGACGAAGGGTTTGCCGCGGAGTACCCGGATGTCTACGAGATGCTCGGGATCGGGCGACCGGAGCCGGAGCGTGACTCCGCACGCACCGCAGCACAATACGAAACGAGCGGAATCCCTTGCGGGATTCCGCTCGTTGACTGTCGCGAGGAGCGCGGGGAATCAATACTGCTCCTTCTCGTTGGGGAAATCGCCCGACTTTACATCGTCGATGTAGCGGCCCACGGCATCGGTCATGATGGTGTGCAGGTCGGCATAGCGGCGCAGGAACCGGGGCGAGAAGCCCTTGTTGATTCCCAGCATGTCGTGCACGACGAGCACCTGGCCGTCGCACGCGCCGCCGGCTCCGATGCCGATCGTCGGGGCCGAGACCTCGCTCGTCACCCGGGCGGCCAGCGCCGCGGGAATCTTCTCCAGCACGATGGCGAAGCAGCCCGCATCGCTCAGCAGGTGGGCGTCGCGCACGAGCTTCTCGGCCTCGGCCGCCTCCTTGGCGCGGACGTTGTAGGTGCCGAACTTGTGGATCGACTGGGGAGTCAGTCCGAGGTGCCCCATGACCGGAATCCCGGCCGAGAGGATGCGCTGCACCGATTCGAGGATCTCCTCGCCGCCCTCCATCTTCACGGCGTCGGCCTCGGTCTCCTTCATGATCCTCACGGCCGAGTCGAGCGCCACCTTCGAGTTGCCCTGGTAGGTACCGAAGGGCAGGTCGACGACCACAAGCGCCCGGTTGACGGCCCGAACGACCGAACGGGCGTGGTAGATCATCATATCGAGCGTGATGGGGAGCGTCGTCTCATACCCGGCCATGACGTTGGCGGCCGAGTCGCCGACGAGGATGACGTCGATACCGGCGGCATCGACGATCCGGGCCATCGAATAATCGTAAGAGGTGAGCATGGCGATCTTCTCGCCGCGTTGCTTCATTTCCGCCAGGCGGTACGTCGTGACCGCACGGACGGTGCTTTCTACTGACATTTCTTCAGGTATTAAGTTTTGATTCGGGGACAAAGATAGTGCAAACCGAGCGCCGTGGCAAATTTATTTGTCACGGCCGAGGTGCAGCCTGTCTAAACGGCCTCGCAGAGGACGTAAAGTGCAAACCGAGCGCCGCGGCAAATTTATTTGTCACGGCCGGGGTACCGACAGGCTGAAAAGATGTCACCGACCCGAAGGGGAAGGATGTTGCAGCCCGGACGTGCCGCAGCGCGAACCTCGCTACCCTTTCAGCGGCCACAGCCGGTCGAAGAAGTGCCACAGCACGACGCCGCCCGACACCGAGACGTTGATCGAGTGCTTCGTCCCGGCCTGCGGAATCTCGATGGCCCCGTCGCAGAGATCCACGGCCTGCTGCCCCACGCCCAGCACCTCGTTGCCGAAGACCAGCGCATAGCGCACTCCCGCCTCGGGACGGAAGTCGCCGAGCCGCACGGCCCCCTCGACCTGCTCCACGGCCCAGAGCGAATAGCCTTCAGCCTTCAGCTCCGCGAGGCACTCCTCCGTCGCAGCGTAGTGGCGCCACGGCACCGTCAGCTCGGCCCCGAGGGCCGTCTTGTGGATGTCGCGGTTGGGCGGCGTGGCCGTGATGCCGCACAGGGCGATCCGCTCCACGGCAAAGGCGTCCGACGTGCGGAAGAAGGCCCCGACGTTCTGCAGCGAACGAATGTTGTCGAGCACGACCACAACGGGCATCTTGGCCATCGCGGCGAACTCTTCGGCCGACGGACGGCCCAACTCTGCATTGGTGATTTTGCGCATGGTGCTCACGATCGGTTGTTTTCGGGTGCAAAAGTAGTCAAATAAAAAATTTTTACCTATTTTTGGGGGTTCAATCATACACTTATGTCTTTCAGAAAGGTCATCCTCTCCGCGGCTGTGCTCGTCGCCGCGACCGGTGCAGTCCGGGCGCAGGAGGTGCTCGCAGGCGCCGACTTCGACACACGCTTCGACAACCGGGAATACGCCAACAACGACTTCAACGAATCGCAGACCCTGTTCAGCGCCCGCCTGACACCCTACGTCGGCATCGAGTGGGAGCGCAAGAACCGGCTGGTCTTCGGCGTCGAGATGCTCCAGCACTTCGGGCAGTACAATGCCCAGGGCGACCGCTTTCTGACCGACATCAAGCCGCTGATGTACTACCAGTTCCGCACCGCCGCGGTGCAGGCCAATGCGGGCATCTTCAACCGCAAAGAGTTCATGGGCGACTATTCGCGCGCCTTCTTCAGCGACTCGACGGCCTTCTACCACAACCGCATGGCGGGCTTCCTCGGGCGTTACGTCAGCTGGCGCGACAAGACCTACGTCGAGCTGGCCATCGACTGGGAGGGGATGTACTCCGAGCAGTCGCGCGAGATGTTCCGCATCCTCTCGGCCGGACGCTACACGACGCTGCCGGGCTTCTACGTCGGCTACGCCTTCTCGATGTTCCACTTCGCCGGCTCGAAGCTCAACGAGAATGTCACGGACAACCTCCTGCTGAACCCCTATGTGGGCTGGGAGCGGGGTGAACGGATCGGGCTCGACATCCGCGCCGGGGCGCTCTTCGCGCCGCAGCGCGCCCGGAGCGTCGACCACGAGTGGAAAAAGCCGTGGGGCGGACAGCTGGACGTGGTCCTGACCACCTGGTGGGGACTGAAGGTCGAGAACAACCTCTACCTGGGCGAGAATCTGCAGCCGCTGCGCAACCTGGTGGCCAACCCCACGCTGGGACTCACCTACGGCGCCGACGGTCTCTATGCCGGCGAGAGCTTCTACGCCACGACCGAGCACATATACAACCGCACGTGGGTGGGCTTCGACCGCCGCTTCTTCCACGACACAGTTCAGGTCGAGGCCGGCATGGTCTTCCACTACGACGGCACGGGACTCGGCACGCAGCAGGTCGTCCAGCTCTCCGTCGCGATCGACAAGGTATTCCACCGCGGCGGTCCCCGTCACCGCCACGGGCACAGATAACGGACAACAAACAAAAGAACGCACACAGGAAATATGGCAAGCGAAATCAACGAAACACCCCAGAAGTCGCTGAACTTCCTCGAAGAGATCATCGAAGAGTCGATCGCCAAGGGCGAAACCCGCGTACAGACGCGCTTCCCGCCCGAGCCGAACGGCTACCTGCACATCGGCCACGCCAAGAGCATCTGCATCAACTTCGGTCTGGCCAAGAAATACGGCGGCAAGTGCAACCTGCGCTTCGACGACACGAACCCCGTCAAGGAGGACGTCGAGTATGTCGATTCGATCAAGCGCGACATCCACTGGCTCGGCTTCGACTGGGCGCTGGAGCGCTATGCGTCGGACTACTTCGACCAGCTCTACGAGTGGGCCGTCGTCCTCATCAAGAAGGGGCTGGCCTACGTCGACGACCAGACGCAGGAGCAGATCCGCGAGAACCGCGGCACGGTCTCCGTACCGGGCACGCCGTCGCCGTGGCGCGACCGCAGTGTCGAGGAGAACCTCGACCTCTTCGAGCGGATGAAGAACGGCGAGTTCCCCGACGGGGCGAAGGTCCTGCGCGCGAAGATCGACATGGCCCATCCGAACATGCTCTTCCGCGACCCGATCATGTACCGCATCATCCACGCCACGCACCACCGCACGGGCGACAAGTGGTGCATCTACCCGATGTACGACTACGCCCACGGGCAGAGCGACTCGATCGAACACATCACCCACTCGATCTGCACGCTCGAATTCGACGTACACCGCCCGCTCTACGACTGGTTCATCCAGGCGCTGGACATCTACCCCTCGCACCAGTACGAGTTCGCGCGGCTGAACCTCACCTACACGATGATGTCGAAGCGCAAGCTGCTCAAGCTCGTGCAGGAGGGCGCCGTGATGGGCTGGGACGACCCCCGCATGCCGACGATCTGCGCCCTGCGCCGCAAGGGCTACACCCCGGCTTCGGTGCGCAACTTCGCCGAGATGGTCGGCGTGGCCAAGCGCGACAACGTCATCGACCTGGCCAAGCTCGAATACTGCGTGCGCGAGGACCTGAACAAGGTCGCCGAGCGCCGCATGGCCGTGCTGAACCCGCTGAAGGTGACGATCACGAACTATCCCGAGGGGAAAACCGAACTCTTCACCGCGGTGAACAACCCCGAGGACGAAGCTGCCGGCACGCGCCAGGTTCCCTTCTCGCGGGTGCTCTACATCGAGCGCGACGACTTCATGGAGAACCCGCCCAAAAAGTTCTTCCGCCTGCAGCCGGGCGGCGAGGTGCGCCTGCGCTACGCCTACCTGATCAAGTGCGAGGAGGTCGTAAAGGACGCCGAGGGCAACATCACGGAGCTGCGCTGCACCTACGACCCGATGTCGGGCAACGGCTCGTCGAGCGACGGCCGCCGCGTGAAGGGCGTCATCCACTGGGTGTCGGCACAGGATGCCGTGGAGGCCGAAATCCGCCTCTTCAACCCGCTCTTCACGAAGGAGAACCCCGACGACGTGGAGGAGGGCCAGACCTGGGAGGACAACCTCAACCCGGAGTCGATGGTCAAGATCACGGGCTATCTGGAGCCGTCGCTGCGCGAGATTCCCGTCGGACAGGCCGTGCAGTTCGAGCGCGTGGGCTACTTCTGCCCCGACACCGACTCGACACCCGAGCACCTGGTCTTCAACCGCACCGTCACGCTCAAGGACTCCTGGGCCAAGATCAACAAGTAACCCCGAGCCTCGGGCTCAAGACGAAAACAGGCGGAGATTCGCACGAATCTCCGCCTGTTTCATGTTTTCGGGCCGGTCATGTCATTCGGATCTCTTCGGCGACGATGCCGGAGTTCGGGCTCTTCGCAGGGGTATCGTCATACTGGATTCTTGTATCTCCCCGTGAATCCAGACAACATCCCATACCGACGCCTCCCGGAAGGCCTGGCACGCCCGCTGTACCAACGGATCGGAGGGGTCCGTGATACAAGACTCTCCGACAGTGAGTGTTGCACTCTTGATTCGAGCCGGACGTCCCGTGGAATCCGGCACATACCGCACGGAGAGGAACAGTTGCGAGGGCAGCGAATCCGAAGGCCCAAGCCGGTAGAAGGCCTTGGAAACCCGGCGGACATTCTTCCGCATACTAATACTGCACCAGTTCACCCGGTTCTTGAAAGGGCGGATAGCCACAACGCGGCCCGCTTCGACGGTAGCGGTCCACTCCTCCTCGTAAATCATGCGATCCTCGATATAGACCTTCTCTCCCCGGCCGTAACATATTTCGCCGCTGAACCACGACGCGCGGACACGCCCCTGCTCGGCCTGCCCCGGGAAGAGCTCCTCCGCCGTAAAAAGAGGTTCTCCATGGAAGGTATCCAACCGTTCAAGCCATAGTTGCCCCTCCTCCAACCGCCAATAACCGACATAGCCGCGCCAGCATGCCGAACTAGTAATGAGGGTATCGGCCTCATTCAGGCGCTCTTTGATACGCACCTGCGTCGCATGGTCGGCCGTGGCCAGCGGCAGGACAAACAGCTGCATCGTATCGCGGCCCACGATCAACTGCTCGGGCATCTGCATCGTGGCGAATGACGGCCTTGCAAACCACAGCGCCGCCAGCAGCAAAAGAATCCGTTTCATATCCAGTCGATTTTGGTTGGTATGGAATAAAGATACGATTTTTCCACCGGTCCGGCAACCGCACCCGCAAAAAAACGGGCAGAGACCGGCAAGCAGTCATCCCGCAACAGCCGGATATTCGCCGCGGCACGGCCAATGCATCCTGTACGGGAAACTCCGGCAAGAGCCATTCCGTCGACGGAGACTCCTCGCATGAAAACAGATAAATCCAAAATATATAGTTAAAATAAATTAAACATTTATTGCATATTATTAAAAATAGATTTAACTTTATGCAACAAAACACGCTATCCCATGGACCGCAAAACAGCCGTAAAACGTCTTCCGACCTCCTGCCCTGCGTGCGGAGGGGCTCTTCACGTGCAGACACTCGCCTGTGCGGAGTGCGAAACACGGATCGAAGGGGCATTCCCTCTTCCGGTTTTTCTGCTGCTGACGGCAGGAGAACAACAATTTATCCTCGATTTCGTGGCGTGCAGCGGCTCGCTCAAGGAGATGGCCTCGCGACAGGGATTGAGCTACCCCACCGTCCGCAACCGGCTCGACGAAATCATCGAACACCTCAATACGCTGCAACATGAAAAATATCAGGAAAATCGCTGACCCGTTCAACTACTGGTCCGGAGAGAAGACCCTCGCCGTCGGAGCCGTCGGATGGATCGTCATGGCGGCGATCAACCGTCTCGGCGGGCAGACCACGCGCGGCGTCGTCTCGTCGGGATACGCCGACCTCACCTTCCTGCAGGCGCTTTGCCAGATTCTCGCCGCCTGGCTCGTGCTCGCCACGCTGCTCTACATCGCGGCCCGCCTGCTGTCGAAATCCCGCATCCGGGCGGTCGACCTCTACGGCAACCAGTTGCTCGCACGCCTGGCCCTGCTCCCGATCCTGCTCGTCGGGGCTCTGCCGCCGCTGCGGAATGCCGCGCTGCAACTGACCGAAACCACGCCGCTGGAACTTGCAGCCAATCCCCCGGTCGGCCTGCTCTGCTTCGGGCTGGCCTCACTCGTATTTCTCATCTGGTTCTACGCCTGGAGCTACCGGGGATATGCCGTTGCCGCCAACCTCAAGGGATGGAAGGCCGTTGTCAGCTACATCGTCTGCTACGTGCTTGCCGAGGTCCTCGGCGGCTGGTGCACGGCCTGGATCGCCGAATGGTGACACGCCGGCAACAATGAAAAAGGAGAGGAGTGCAGGCAGCTGCACTCCTCTCTTTCTTGTTCTACTTGTCGGCACATCGGGTTCCTTTCCTGCAAAAGCCGCCGCAGCCGGAAATCACATCAGCTCACCGAACACCCGCCGGCCCAGCAGGTAGCGCAGGAGGATCGAGCCGCGGTAGATATACCGGGATTCGGACTTGCGGGCCCCGCGGATCGCCCGCCGCTTGCGGGAGAGCGCCCCGTGCCAGCGCAGGAAGTCGCGCCACGCCCGGAAGACGGCCCGGAAGTTGTCGGCACGCCCCTGCACGAGGTACGACAGCGCCGCCAAGAGGTCCAGCGCCGGACGCAGGAGGGCCACCAGCACCCGCTGCCCCGGAGACGAGCACTTGTAGAGCATCGCCAGGTTGTTGCGGTGGTTGTAGAAGACCTTGGAGGGGGTGTCGGTCTGGAGCGTGCCGCCGCCGAGGTGGTAGACCCGGCTTTGGGGCACGATCCGCACGCGGTAGCCCGCCAGCTGCATGCGCCAGCAGAGGTCGATCTCCTCCATGTGGGCAAAGAAGTCGTCGTCGAAGCCCCCCAGCGCATGGAAGACGTCGGCCCGGCAGCAGAAGGCCGCGCCGCTCACCCAGAACAGGTCGCGCGCATCGTCGTACTGCCCCCGGTCCTCCTCCACCGTGCGCAGGATGCGCCCCCGGCAGAAGGGATAGCCCAGAAAGTCAATGTAGCCGCCCGCCGCACCGGCATATTCGAAGCGGCTGCGGTCCAGCCACGAGATAAGCGTCGGGGCGACGGCCGCGACGTCGGGATGGCGCTCCAGCGTATCAAGCAGCGGCCCGAGCCACCCCGCGGGGGTCTCGACATCGGAGTTGAGCAGGACGTAGCAGTCCGCCTCGATCTGCTCCAGCGCCCGGTTGTAGCCCCCGGCAAAGCCGTAGTTGCGGTCCAGCCGCACGACGCGCACCGTCGGGAACTCGGCGGCAAGCAGCGCCAGCGAGTCGTCCGTCGAGCCGTTGTCGGCGACGACGACCTCCACGCCCGACGGCGCCGTCTGCACGACGCTCGGCAGGTAGCGGCGCAGGTGGCCGGCTCCGTTCCAGTTGAGTATGACGATTTTAACGACTGACATTCGGACGTTTGTGTTTCCAGCGGCGGTGCGACCACATCCACAGTTCGGGCTGTTCGCGGATCATCGCCTCCAGACGACGAACGTAACGCTCCGTGATTTCGTATGCGGGCACCTGCTCTTCGCCGTCATAAATCTGCTCGAACGACATCTCGTAGCGGCCCCGCTGCACGCGGCGCATCCGCACGAAGTAGACCGGCAGTCCGCAGCGCAGCGCCAGCTTCTCGCCCCCGTCGAAGAAGATCGTATCCTGATTCAGGAAGCGGAACCAGTGGCTGTCGGGCCGCTTGGGCGGATTCTGATCGGCGATGAGTCCCATTACAAGATTCTTGCCGTCGACACCCCGCTCACGGTTGCGCAGGTAGAAGCGCAGGCAGTCCTTCATCGGGACGGTCATCGCACAGTCCGAATTGCGCAGCCGCTGGTACAGCTCCTCCATGACAACGCTGCGCAGCGGATGGTAGACCGCCACGAGCATCTGCGACCGCTCGTAGAGCCCCCAGTAGGAGCTGTACTCCCAGCAGCCGTAGTGGGCCGAGAGGGCGATCCAGTCGCGGCCGTGCACGGCCGCGCGGTGGGCGTCGAGCCCCTTCACCGTGAGCACCGTGCGGGCCTTCTCCTCGCTCATGTGCGCCATGTTGATCGTATCAACGAAGATCTCGGCCAGCGTCCGGTAGAAGCGGCGCCGGATCGTCTCGAGCTCCCTTTCGTCCTTCTCGGGGAAGGAGTTGCGCAGGTTGCGCCGCACGACCTGCATGCGGTAGCGCACGACGTGGCAGAGCAGCACGTAGAGCAGGTTCTCGACCACGTAGTACTTGAACCAGTAGGGCATCATGGCGAACAGACGTGCAGCCTGCCACAGGCAGGCGAGCCACAGACGCTGCGCGACGTTCAGTTCGGGATTTCTCATGCGGCGGACGGGGTTACGGTTCGACGAAGAGCTTGACGTTCGCCACCTTGGTGCGGATGCGGAGCCAGTGCGTCAGCGTCATGCGGTCGATCGAATCGGCCGGGTCGCGCGGCGTGACCACGCAGACGAGCGTCGTATCGAGCGGCGTGCCCTGCACGTCGAACGTAATGCCCTTGGTCAGCGAGATGGCCCGCACGGCGGGCATCATCGCCCCCACCTCGCGCGAGATGTCGTCCACCTCGACATCCGTGACGCGGTAGCGGCTCAACTGCGCCGTCATCTCGCCGATGCGGCGGTTCTTCTCCTCGAGCAGCTCCGTATAGCTCTGCTGCAGCGAGGCGATGTCGATCCGGTCCTCCTTGTTGGCCTGCCGGACGATCAGATCGACCTTCTCGAGTCCGAAACCGGCCAGCTGGGCCCGGGCGTTCTCGATCACCGCCTCGTCAAGCGGCTCGCCGAGCAGCAGCAGCTCGATCTGCGAGGGATGCTTGCCGCGGGAGTAGTGCTTGTTGCATTCGATCACGCGCGTATGGGGGAAGTTGAAGACCTGCGCCACGTACTTGTCGGCCGTCGCCTCGAAGAGCGACACGCGGACCATGTGGAAGCCGATCACGACGCTCGGGATGAAGGTCACGAGCGTGATGATCATCATCATGCGCTTGACGTTGCGTTCGCGCACCTTGTCGATGAAGACCTTTTTCTCGTACTTGAGGAACCGCACCACGAGGTAGGTGGCCAGCGCGATGAAGACCGAGTTGATGAAGAAGAGGTAGAAGGCCCCGAGGAAGAAGCGCAGCTGCCCCGTCGCCAGGCCGAAGCCGGCCGTGCAGAGCGGCGGCATGAGGGCCGTGGCGATCGCCACGCCGGGAATGACCGTCGAGGTGCGGTCCTGACGCGTCTGCGCCACCATGCCGGCCAGACCGCCGAAGAAGGCGATCAGCAGGTCGTAGGTCGTCGGCGTGGTCCGGGCCAGCAGCTCGCTGCTGTTCGACGAGAGGGGCGAGATGAAGAAGTAGGCGGTCGCCGTGACGATCGCCACGATGAACATCAGCGCGAAGTTGCGCAGCGACTTCTTCAGCAGGTCGAAGTCGTTGATGCCCAGCGAGAGCCCCACGCCCATGATCGGACCCATGATCGGCGAGATGAGCATCGCACCGATGATGACGGCCGCCGAGTTGACGTTCAGACCCAGCGAGGCAACCATCGCCGCGAAGATCAGCACCCAGAGGTTCACGCCCCGGAACTCGACGCCCTTCGAGATCGACGCCACGACCTCGTCGCGCTGTGCCGTATCCTCGTCGAGGCTGAAGCGGTCCTTCAGAAAGTCACGCACCTGATCGAGCCATGCCGAAAAGGCGCCCTGCGCCGGCCGTGCCGGCTGCGAATCGTTCGTATCGGTTGTCTGTGTTCTGTTTTCGTTTTCCATTTCTTCCATATCGGTACAGGTGAGAACAAGGGGTCACGCTTCGCTCCGCGCGGCCGTGTCGTCGTCCGCCTCCGGCCGGCCGCGCCGTGCCCGGGGTTTTCCGGCCACGACGAGGACAAACTCCCCGCGGGGTTCCGTCTGGCGGAAATGTTCGAGCACCTCGGCCACCGTGCCGCGCACGGTCTGCTCGAAATGCTTGGTCAGCTCGCGCGACACCGAGACCGGACGGTCCACTCCGAACGTCTCGGCAAACTGCTCGAGGCACTTCACCACGCGGTAGGGCGACTCGTAGAAGATCATCGTCCGCTCCTCGTCCGAAAGGGCCTGCAACCGGCTCGCGCGTCCCTTTTTCTGGGGCAGGAAGCCCTCGAAACAGAAGCGGTCGCACGGGAAGCCGCTCTGCACGAGCGCCGGGATCAGCGCCGTGGCGCCGGGCAGCGTCTCGACCTCGATCCCCTGCTCGACGCACGTGCGCACGAGCAGGAATCCCGGGTCGGAGATGCCGGGCGTTCCGGCGTCCGAGACCAGTGCGGCGTTGCGGCCCGCGGCGATCGACTCGGCGACCAGGCGGACCGTGGCGTGCTCGTTGAACTTGTGGTGCGAGTAGAGCTTCTTCTCGATGCCGAGGTGGCGGAGCAGCACCGACGTCGTCCGCGTATCCTCGGCCAGGATGAAGTCCACCTCGCGCAGGACGTTGATCGCCCGCAGGGTGATGTCGTCGAGATTTCCGATGGGCGTGGGGACAATATAGAGCTTGGCCATGGCGTCAGGCGAATTTGCGTTCGAGCAGCTCCATGAGGAGTTTCGCGCCGTCCGAATTGGCATTCCAGGCGTAGTGCTCGGCAATGTAGATCATGCAGTCGTCGAGGTTGTCGAAGGCGTTGAGCGCCCGGATGGCCACTTCGTAGGAGGCGCCGTCGCCGCCGAACAGGTCGCGGATCATCAGGAACTTGTCGTTGATGCCGATGGCGTTGCGAAGGTCGGCGACCGGTTCGCCGCGGCGCAGTTCCGAAGCCATGTCGCGCCGCGGAGCGATCGTGTCGGCCAGCGTCTGCACGTCGTGGTTGATGACCTCGCCCAGCACGGCGCCGCGCGGCAGCGGCTCGGCCGGAGTCTCCGGGGCGGCAGCCCCGGCAGCAGGGCTCCCGGCCGGGGAGGGCATCACGGCCTGGGAGAGCGTCACAACCGGCTCCGGAGCGGCCGGTTCGGCCGACGACGATTCGGCCGGTTCCTCCGGCTCGATCTCTCCGGCATCGACATTTGCATCGGGTTCCCCGGCCAAGGGCTCCCCGGCAGCATCCGACGGCTCTGCGGCACCCGACAGCTCGGCAGCATCCGGCTCTTGGGCGGCGGAAGCATCGGCGGCAGACCCGGCAGAGGAGGGTTCAGCGGCGGAGGGGCTCTCCGGCTGTGCGGGCTCCGCGACGGCATGCCCCGCATCGGCGTGTTCCGCAACGGTTTCGCCGACCGGCCCGGCGGCAGAGACCTCCAGCACGGAGAAGACCTCGTCGTCCGACTCCGGCGAAGAGGCGGCGGCCGGCGCCGGAGTTGTTGCCGCGGCGGCGCGGATAGCGTCGTCCGTCCGCTCCCGCGTCGGGGCGGTCGGGGTTGTATCGTAATCGTAGAGCGACATGATGACCCGCTGCCGGTGCCGGTGCCGCACGGTCTCCTCCTCAAGTCCGAAGAGCGTGGGCGCCACCCGCGGCGACGGGGACTGCCGGCGGGTATTGTCGGCAGTGTGTTCCGCCTCGGCGGTCGCCGCCTCCTGCGGCTCCTTCGTCCGGGGTGCGGACTCCCGTTCTGCAACGGGTGCGGCAGCCGCCTCCGCGGCCGGGGCGGGATTCGCCTCCGCGATGGGTTCTTCGGCCTTCGCGGGCTCGGCAGGAGCCGATTGCCCGGTCTCCACGGCCTCTTTCTCCGAAACGGGCTCCGCACTCGGGGCCGGTTCCGCAGCCGGAGCCGATGCCTCCGCGGAGAGGGAAGCCTCCACCGCCGGGACGGGTTCCGCCGTCATCACGGGCTCCGCGGTCGGAGCCGATGCCTCGGTTATCACTGATTCTGCGGCCGGAGCCGATGCCTCGTGCTTCGCGGGCTCTTCCATCGGAACGGGCTCTACTGTCGGAGCAGCGTCTTCCGCCGGGGCAGGTTCTTCCACCGGAGCTGGGTTCGCAGCCGGAGCGGGATTGCCAGCTGCCGGGGCAGGATTATCCCCCAGAACGGGCTCTTCGGCCGCTACGGGTTCTTCCGCCGGGGCGGAATCAGCAAGCTCCTCGTCGGCAAAGGCCTCAACCACGGCTTCCGGCTCCCGGTCGGGAAGTTCGTCGAGCGAAAGCATCTCGCCCAGGTCGATGGAGACGGGCAGGGGCATCTGCCGGGACTCCTCCTCCCCGACCGGCTGCTGGACCGCATCGAAGCGCAGCATCTCGTACAACGACCGCAGCTTCTCGAGCGCCAGATCGCGTTCAAGGGCCGGTATTTCGTCCGTCCCGGTCCACCCCTCGACAAGGGCGGTGAGGCGGTGCAGTTCCGTGCGAAGGTATTTCAACTCCATCTTTGTGTCAACTTTTGCAGCCAAAGATACGAAAAAGATACGAATAACGCGCCTTTCGGCAAAACAAAGCGCCCGAGAAATTCTATTCGGCGCCCTGCGGAGGCAATCCGCGGGAAAAAGACGCCTTTCCGGCGCCCGACGCATCCGCCATGCGAGAAAATTCGTATCTTTGCACGGCAATCGACGAACAAATTAAATTACGAGATAAGAATGGCTTTACAATGCGGCATCGTGGGCCTGCCCAACGTGGGTAAGTCGACGCTTTTCAACTGCCTCTCCAACGCAAAGGCCCAGGCGGCCAACTTCCCCTTCTGCACGATCGAACCCAACGTGGGCGTCATCACCGTGCCCGACCAGCGGCTCATCCGCCTGGCCGAGATCGACAACCCCAGGCGCGTGATTCCCACGACAATCGAAATCGTCGACATCGCGGGTCTGGTCAAGGGCGCCTCGAAGGGCGAGGGGCTGGGCAACAAGTTCCTGGGCAACATCCGCAACACGAACGCCATCATCCACGTGCTGCGCTGCTTCGACAACGGCAACATCACGCACGTCGACGGGTCGATCGACCCCGTGCGCGACAAGGAGATCATCGACACGGAGCTGCAGCTCAAGGATCTCGAGACGGTCGAGAACCGCCTTTCCAAGACGCAGAAGGCGGCCACGTCGGGCGGTGATAAGCAGGCCAAGCGGGCCGTGGAGCTGCTCCTGCAATACAAGGCCGTGCTGGAGCAGGGGCGCAGCGCCCGCACCGTGGAGCTCGAAAAGGAGGACCGCAAGCTGGTCGCCGACCTGAACCTGCTGACCGACAAACCGGTGCTCTACGTCTGCAACGTCGACGAGCAGAGCGCCGCGACAGGCAACGCCTACACCGAGGCCGTGCGCGCAGCGATCGCCGACGAGAAGGCCGAGATGCTCATCATCGCGGCGGCCACCGAGGCCGACATCGCCGAGCTGGAGAGCTACGAGGAGCGGCAGCTGTTCCTCGAGGACCTCGGGCTCAAGGAGTCGGGCGTGGCGCGGCTGATCAAGTCGGCCTACCGGCTGCTCAACCTCGAGACCTTCTTCACGACCGGTGCCGATGAGACCCGCGCCTGGACCTACGTCCGCGGCATGAAGGCCCCGCAGACGGCCGGCATCATCCACACCGACTTCGAGCGGGGCTTCATCCGCGCCGAAGTCATCAAGTACGACGACTACGTCACGCTCGGCTCGGAGAAGGCCTGCCGCGACGCCGGCAAGATCGGCATCGAGGGCAAGGAGTACGTCGTGCAGGACGGCGACATCATGCACTTCCTGTTCAACGTCTGACCCGGGCGGTGAGGGCGGCACCGGCCCGGACAAGGGGCAGCCAACGCAACCAACCATAAAAAACTACGGATATGAAAAACGGCAGGTATCTCATTCTGGGCCTTGCGGCCATCGTCTGCGCCGTCGTGCTCGGCCGCGCCTACACCTACAAGTTCCGCGCTCAGGACACGATCGTTGTGACGGGGCTGGGCGAAACGGAGTTCACCTCGGACCTGATCGTCTGGTCGGGGGCCCTCACGGCCGAATCGCAGGACGCCGCGACGGGCTACGCCCGCATCGAAGCCAACAAGGAGAAGGTGCGCCGCTACCTCGTCGAAAAGGGCGTGCCCGAGGAGGCCGTCGTCTTCGAGTTCGTCAACGTCGAGAAGCTCTACACGCCCGTCTACAACGCCAACGGCAACTGGGCCGGACAGCGTTTCACGGGTTACGGGCTGCGGCAGCGCTTCACCGTGGAGTCGCGCGACGTGGAGACCGTCGAGCGCGTCTCGCGCGAGATCTCGTCGCTCATCGCACAGGGCGTCTCGATCGAGGCCTACGCCCCGGACTACTACTATACGCAGCTTGACGACGTAAAGATGGGGCTCATTGAGACCGCCTCGGCCGATGCCCGCATGCGGGCCGAGAAGATCGCCGCGAACGCCGGGACGAAGATCGGCCGCGTGGCGTCGGCCCGCATGGGCGTCTTCCAGATCACGGGCGCCAACACCAACGAGGAGTTCTCGGCCGGCGGGTCGTTCAACACCTCGTCGCGCCAGAAGAAGGCCCGCATCACCATGCGCATCGAGTACCGGGTCAAATAACCGGACATCCGCACGAAAGGCCCGGCACCCGAGGCCGGCAGGGACCGGATCGCCCGGCAGGAACCGAACAGCCCGGCAAAGGCCGAACCACCCGGCAAAGGCCGAACCACCCGGCAGAAACCGGACAGCCCGCCTCCCGGGCGGCAGCCGAAAAAACAAGAAAAGCATTCAATATTCAACACACGATATGGAAAGACCCGTTCGGGTGCGCTTCGCACCCAGCCCCACCGGACCGCTGCACATCGGCGGCGTCCGCACGGCACTCTACAACTACCTCTTCGCCCGCCAGCACAAGGGCACGATGATCCTCCGCATCGAGGATACCGACTCGCAGCGCTTCGTGCCGGGTGCCGAGGAGTACATCATGCAGTCGCTCAAATGGTGCGGCATCGAGATCGACGAGGGCGTCGGCGTCGGTGGCCCCCATGCCCCCTACCGCCAGAGCGAGCGGCGCGAAATCTACCTCAAGTATGCCCTGCAGCTCGTCGAGGCGGGCTGGGCCTACTACGCCTTCGACACGGCCGCGGAGCTCGACGCCCTGCGCCGCGAGGCCGAGGCGCGCGGCGAGGCCTTCGCCTACAACTACACGGTGCGCGAACGGCTGGCCACGTCGCTGGCCCTGCCGGCCGAGGAGGTGCGCGCCCGCATCGACCGCGGCGACCAGTGGGTCATCCGCTTCAAGATGCCCGAGAACGAGGTGGTGGCAATGGACGACCTGATCCGCGGCCACGTCGAGGTCAACACCTCGACGCTCGACGACAAGGTGCTCTACAAGTCGGCCGACGCGCTGCCCACGTACCACCTCGCCAACATCGTCGACGACCACCTGATGGAGGTCTCGCACGTCATCCGCGGCGAGGAGTGGCTGCCGTCGCTGCCGCTGCACTACCTCCTCTACAAGGCCTTCGGCTGGGAGGATTCGCGCCCCGAGTTCGCCCACCTGCCCCTGCTGCTGAAGCCCACGGGCGGCGGCAAGCTCTCGAAGCGCGACGGCGACAAGATGGGTTTCCCGGTCTTCCCGCTCTTCTGGAAGAGCCCGACAACGGGCGAGACGGCCCGCGGCTACCGCGAGGACGGCTACTTCCCCGAGGCCTTCATCAACATGCTGGCACTGCTGGGCTGGAACCCCGGCACGGAGCAGGAGCTCTTCACGATGCAGGAGCTCATCGACAGCTTCTCGCTCGAGCGCGTCTCGAAATCGGGCGCCCGCTTCCAGCCCGACAAGGCCCGCTGGTTCAACGCCCAGTACATGCACCGCAAGACGGACGCCGAGCTGGCCGCCGTCTACCAGCCGATCCTGCGCGAGCACGGCATCGAGGTGTCGGACGAGGTGGCCGGACGCGCCGCCGGCATCATGAAGGAGCGCGCACAGCTCATCACCGACCTATGGGACCTGACGTCGTTCTTCTTCGTTGCCCCGACCGAATACGAGGAGAAGCAGGTGCGCAAATACTGGAAGGGGCAGAACCCCGCCATCCTCCGCGAACTGCGCTCCGTGCTGGAGGGGATCGACGACTTCTCGCTCGAGAACACCGAGCGCATCGTCCACGCCTGGATCGAAGAGAAGGGCTACGGCATGGGCCAGGTGATGAACACGCTGCGCCTGGCGCTCGTGGGTGCCGGCAAGGGCCCGGGCATGTACGACGTGACGGCATTCATCGGCAAGGAGGAGACGCTGCGCCGCATCGACAACCTGCTCGCGAACCTCAAACCCGCGGATGCGGAGTAACATGGTAACGATCGAACAGCATGTCTGGGGCATGACCCCGGAGGGCGAGGCAATCATCCTCTACACGCTGACCAACGGGCAGGGGGCGCAGCTGCGCCTCTCGAACTTCGGCGCCGCGATCGTCTCCCTCACGATGCCCGACCGCGAAGGCCGCATGGCCGACGTGGTACTGGGCTACAAGCATCCCGAGGGCTACTTCTACGACGGAGCCGCCGCGGGCAAGAGTGTGGGCCGCTGCGCCAACCGCATCGCCGGCGGACGCATGACGATCGACGGCGTGGCCTACGCGCTGGAGATCAACAACGGCCGCAACCACCTGCACGGCGGGACGAAGAACTTTGCCAACCGCGTCTGGGAGAGCCGCGTGGAGACCAACCGCGTGGTGATGTCGCTCCTCTCGGAGGACGGCGACCAGGGCTACCCGGGCGAGCTGAACGTCGAGGCGGTCTTCGACTTCGACGACGACAACGCCGTGGAGATCACCTACCTGGCCCGGACCGACCGGACGACGGTCGTGAACCTCACGAACCACGTCTACTTCAACCTCGCGGGCGAGGCGAGCGGCTCGGTGCTCGACCACGAGCTGCGCCTGAACGCCTCGCAGGCTCTCGAGATGGATCCGTGGCAGATCCCCACGGGCCGGCGGCTCGACGTGGCCGGCACGCCGCAGGACTTCCGCACATTCCGCGCGTTCCGCCCGGGCATCGACGCGGAGTTCAACCACATCCGCGACTTCAAGGGCTACGACCATCCGTTCGTCATCGACGGCTGGCAGCCCGACATTCTGGGCGAGGTAGGCACGCTGCGCGACCCGCAGTCGGGCCGCAAGGTCGACATTCTATCCTCGCAGCCGGGCGTGATGGTCTACACGGGCAACTGGCTTGCGGGCGGATGCCCCGAGACGAAGTCGGGCGGCCGCTACGCCGACTACGCCGGCGTAGCCATCGAGTGCCAGAACTTCCCCGACGCGGTGAACCACCCCGACTTCCCGTCGCCGCTGCTCCGCCCGGGCGAGCTCTACTGCCAGAAGATCGTCTTCCGCTTCGGCGTCTGCTGACACCGGAAGCACACCCCACCGCAGAGGGCCGGAACCCTGTGTTCCGGCCCTCTGCGCTTTCACCGGAACCGGTGACCGAAGGCTTCAGCGGGTATTACAGTCCCCGCCGCACACGTTGGTACGGCATTTGCACACGGAGAAGAGGTAAAACCAAAATTCAGCCAAACATGAAAAAAATTCTCCTCATCGTGCCCGTGCTGGCGCTCTTCGCCGCGGCATTCGCCGGCTGCACACAGCAGCAGAAGTGGAACCACGAACAGCGCAAGGCCATGCGCGAAGCGCTGCACGACTACCGGAAGATGGTCTATCTCGAGGACCTGACCGACCCCGAGTTCGTGCTCTTCACCGACGAGGTGGCCAACACGCTCGAAAGCAGCTACCCCGTCTACACGACCTTCATCGAGATGGCGGGCGTGAACGACACGGTCGACATGGTCGTCGTCACGACGATCGTCGAAGAGCTCGAAGCCGACGCCCGCAACATGCGCCACATCTTCCCCTACGACTACCTCGTGGCCGAGGGGGTTCTGCCCGAAGGGCTCGACCTCGAACAGCGGCACGCCTTCTACAACTGCCTCGCGGGCAAGGTCAACGACACCTACGCCTCGACCATGCAGTTCTTCAACGCCATCCTGGCCGACACGACCGACCTCTCGCAGCTCCGCCAGCTGGAGAGCCAGTGTGCCAACGACCTCTTCGACTGGGTCGTCACCGAAGTCGACATCATCGAGGAGGACTGATCCGCACCTCTTCCGCCGTACAGACAAGCGGGGGTGCCGTCCTGTGGACGGCACCCCCGCACTTTGCGTATGAGCCGGATTACCTGTCGGCGAAGAGCGAGCGGGCGATGCCCAGCTCCAGGCCGCGCAGCTCGGCCAGGCCGCGCAGACGGCCCAGGCACGAGTAGCCGGGGTTGGTATGCTTCTTCAGGTCGTCGATCATCTGGTGTCCGTGGTCGGGACGCATCGGGATCGAGATCTTCCGCCGCTGCTCCACCTCCAGGAAGGCCTTCATCACCTCGTACATCGGCACGTCGCCCTCGAGGTGGTTCGCCTCGTAGAAGTTGCCTTCGGCATCGCGCTGCGTGGAGCGCAGGTGTACGAAGTTGACGCGGTCGCCCCAGCGGCGCATCATCCCCGGCAGGTCGTTCGCCGCCGAGACGCCGAGCGAACCCGTGCAGAGGCACAGTCCGTTCGAGGGGTTGGGCACGGCCTCGACCAGCCGCCGGAAATCCTCCTCGGTGGACATGATGCGCGGCAGGCCGAGGATCGGATAGGGCGGATCGTCGGGATGGATCGCCAGCACGGCACCGACCTCGTCGGCCACGGGGGCGATCTCGCGCAGGAAGGCGATCAGGTTGCCGCGCAGCGTCTCGGCATCGACGTCGCGGTAGCGGTCCAGTTCGTGCTGGAACTGTTCGAGCGTGAAGCTCTCCTCCGAGCCGGGCAGTCCGGCGATCATGTTGCGCGTGATGAGCTCCTTCTCCGCGTCGTCCATCCGCTCGTAGCGGGCGCGCGCCACGGCCTGCTCCGCCTCGCTGTACTCGCGCTCGGCGCCGGGACGCTTCAAGATGTAGAGGTCGAAGGCCATGAAGGCCGCCCGCTCGAAGCGCAGGGCCCGCGAGCCGTCGGGCAGCTCATAGGCCAGGTTCGTGCGCGTCCAGTCCAGCACCGGCATGAAGTTGTAGGTGATGATGCGGATGCCGCACGCCGCCAGGTTGCGGATCGACTGCTTGTAGTTCTCGATGTAGCGCTGGAAGTCGCCCGTGCGGGTTTTCACATGCTCGTGCACGGGGACGCTCTCGACGACCGACCAGACGAGGCCCGCGTCGGCGACCGTCTGCTGCCGGCGGCGGATCTCCTCGATGCTCCACACCTCGCCGTTGGGAATGTGGTGCAGCGCCGTTACGATGTCCGTGGCGCCGGCCTGCCGGATGTCCTCCAGCGTGACGGGGTCGTTGGGTCCGTACCACCGCCAGGATTGCTTGCAAAGATACATGGTCCGTGCGTATTATTAGATGGAGAAGGCGTCGAAACCGCCGTCAACAACGGCCAGCGTGCCCGTCACGAACGACGAGGCGTCGCTGATCAGGTAGTGGATCGTACCGAGCAGCTCCTCGGGCTCGGCGAAGCGGCCCGCGGGCGTGTGGGCGATGATCGTCCGCGCACGGTCCGTATAGGAGCCGTCGGGATTGGTCAGCAGCGTGCGGTTCTGGTTCGTGAGCAGGAAGCCCGGGACGATGGCGTTCACGCGCATCTCGGGGCTGAACTTCATGGCCAGCTCGGCAGCCATGTACTTCGTGTAGTTGCCGATGGCGGCCTTCGCGGCGCCGTAGCCCACCACGCGGGTCAGCGGACGCAGCGCCGACTCGGAGCAGAAGTTGACGATCACACCCTTCCTGCGGGCCGTCATGGCCTCGCCGAAGACGGTAGTCGGCAGCACCGTGCCGAAGAGGTTGAGATCGACGACACGGCGGAAGGCGTCGATCTCCAGATCGAGGAACGTCTTGTCAGGGGCGATCGTCGCGCCGCCCATGTTGCCGCCCGCGGCATTGAGCAGCACGTCGATGTGGCCCCAGTCGCGCAGGATCGTCTCGCGGTTCGAGACGAGCACGTCGCGATTCAGCACGTCGGTCACGAGGAACATTGCCTCGCCGCCCTCCTCGCGGATCGCAGCCGCGAGCTCCTCGCCCGCCGCCTCGTCGCGGTCCAGGATGACCACACGCGCACCCTGCCCGGCCAGATAATGGCAGATCGAACGCCCCAGAATGCCGGCGCCGCCCGTTACGACGACGACCCGGTCACGAATGTCAAACAGATTTTTCATGGTTAATATATGTTGGTTCTGTAATAGCCGATGTTCTCCCTGAGCAGGATGTCGATGGGCATGTTGTTGACCTTTTCGGCCTGCGAGACGCCCGTGAGGTGCTCGTAGAGGGCCCGCACGGCATAGTAGCCCTGCGCCTCGGGACGCTGGGCGATCAGCGCCGTGACGACGCCCCGGCGCAGCATCTCCTCGTTGCGCGGGATGACGTCGTAGCCCACCAGCCGCACGTCGCGCCGCCCGCTCGCCGCGAGGTAGCTGCCCAGCAGGTGGCACGTCGAATTGAAGGTCACGGCCCCGGCGATACGGGGATTTTCGTCGAACAGCGCATCGAGCTGCCGCCGGTTGTACTCCTCGTCGCGGATGCGCAGCCGCACGTCGAGCAGCCGCCCGCGGAATCCCGTCGCGGCGAGGTAGTCGCGGAAGCCCTGCTCGCGGTAGCGGCACTGGTTCGAGCCGCCGTCGCCCGCATGCACGACGCTGCCCACGAGGATGTCGGCATCCGCCACCATGCGGTCCGTCAGCAGCCGCGCCGCCACGGCCCCGGCGTCCGCCGACGCGGTGCCGAAGTAGGCCAGCCGGTTGCACTCGGGGATGTCCGAGTCGACGAAGACGTAGGGAATGCCGCGTGCATCGAGCTCACGCGTCAGGGGCACGACCTGCTCGGCGAAGAGCGTGGCGATCACCGCGCCGTCGACCTCTCCGGTGCGCAGCGTGGCGACAACCTCACCGAACGAGGCCCGGTCGTACTGGTCGAAACGGCATTCGCGCAGCTCGAAATTGTAGCGTTCGGCCTCGGCGGCGGCCCGCTGCACCCCCTGCTCGACGTCGGCCCAGTAGTCGCCCTCCGAGAATTCGGGCGTGACGACCCAGAGCGTCTGCCGCCGGCCCGATGCCAGCGACCGCGCCAGCAGGTTGGGCCGGTAGTCGACTTCGCGGAGCACCTCGTTGATGCGGGCAAGGTTCGCAGCGGAGACCTTGCCGCGGTGGTGGATCACGCGGTCGACCGTCGCCACGGAGACCCCTGCCAGGCGGGCGATGTCCACGATGCGGATGTTGGAAGGAATATGCGGTTTGTCGTCCATCGTTCAGTCGGGTTTTGCCGAATACGTCCGTGTTTCCGTCCGCCGGCACCGCGCGCCTGTCGTTTTGACGCCCGCGCGGAAACCGGCCTGTTGCGGGATGCGCCGGATCGGCCCGACCCCACCCCGCCGCACTCGGGCCCCGGCAGCCGGCCTCCCTTTGCCGAAGCCCGGCCGCCGATCTCCGAATACGCACTGCAAAACTATGCAATTATTTTCAAAAAACCAAGTGTGTGCGCACACATCTTTATTTTTTCGCAAAAAAAAGAGAAGCCGGAGCTTCTCTTTTTCTGTTCGGTTCCTCTCGCAAAACCGCGGGAACCGATTGCTTGGGCCCGAGATTTACCCGCAAATCCGGCAAGCGGAAAGGCCGGGCGCCCGGGCGCTGCACGGGCAGATACTCCCGAGGAGGGCTCACGCCGGGACTGGCGACCGGCCCTCCGGTGAGCCTTTCGCACGGAGCACCTGTGCGCTGCCACGGGCAAAAGTCTCCTCGCCGACAAAATCTTCCCCTCCGGCGAAACCGCTCCCATCGGACGGGCCGCCCCCATCAGAGAAACCGCCCCATCGGACGGGCCACCTATGCGGATGCACCCGTTGCCGCCTGCCCCTCCTTGCGCGCGGAAGCCACGGCCTGCGCGGCACCGTCCGCACACTGCTCCGCAGCATGCCGCTCGTAGAACTCGCGCGCCACGACGATGCGGATCGCCTTGTGGAGCACCGAAAATTCCAGCGGCGTCTCGCCCAGCAGCTCGCCGTCGGCCTCGACCGAGACCTCGGGCGAGGATTCGATGCGGATGCGGCTGCCGCGCTCCTGCAGGATGTGGCGGATGCGGTAGATGCCGCCGTTGAACAGGTAGCGGAAGCGGAAGAGGATGTGCCAGAAATGGATCGGGCGGATGAGCGACAGGTCCAGTTCGCCGTCGTCCGCCACGGCGCGGGGCAGCTGCTGGATGCCGCCGCCGTTGAACTTGCAGATGCCGATGGCGATCGACAGCAGCAGGTTGTTGTAGACCAGCCGGTCGTCGACCCACACCTTCACGCCCGTCGACTTGTAGCGGAAGTAGGACTTCACCAGGCACCACGTATAGCGCCAGCGGCTCTTGTGGCCCTTCTTCTTCAGGTGCGAGAGCTTGCGGATGACCTGCGCGTCGAAGCCCACGCCCGCGACGTTGGCGATGTAGCGGCTCTGGCGGTAGTGCGACTCCTCGTAGGAGACCACGCCCACGTCCTGCAGGAAGGAGTAGCCCTCGCGGATGGCCCGCACGGCGTCGCGGTAGCGGTTCGAGATGCCGAACGTGCGCACCCAGTCGTTGCCCGTGCCGACGGCCACGACGGCCAGCAGCACCTCGTCGGGACGCACCTCCTGCTGGATGAACAGCCCGTTGACCACCTCGTGCAGCGTGCCGTCGCCCCCGACGACGATGATGCGGCGGTAGCCCTGCCGGACGGCCGTGACGGTAAGCTCCGTGGCGTGGAACTTGTGTTCCGTAAAGACCGGTTCGCAGGGTATGCCGGCATCGCGCAGATGCTTGGATATCTGCGGGAAATGGTCAAGCCCGCGGCCGCCTCCGGCCACGGGATTGACGATGACAAACCATTTCGATCCGGGCGTTTCCACGGCGTCTACCTTTCGGGGATGTTACGCAGCGTCTGCACCAGGAAGTCGTAGAACTTCTCCACCGAGGCGATCTCGACCTTCTCGTCGGGCGAGTGGGGATAGCAGATCGTCGGGCCGAACGAGATCATGTCCAGCGCCGGGTACTGGCTGCCGATGATGCCGCACTCCAGACCGGCATGGATCGCCGTGACGGCGGGCCGCTTGCCGTAGAGCTGCTCGTAGGAGGCGGTCATGGCCTTCAGGATCGGCGACTCCATGTTGGGGTTCCAGCCGTTGTAGCTGCCCGAGAGCTCGACCTCGGCGCCCGCCAGCGTGAAGAGCGCCTCGAAGGCCTCGCCGAGCGCCTCCTTCTCGGAGTTGACCGAGCTGCGCAGCAGGCTCTGCAGCTTCACGCTGCTGCCGTCCGAGACGACGCGCGCCAGGTTCGACGAGGTCTGCACCAGCCCCGGCATGGCCGTCGACATGCGCTGCACACCGTCGGGGCACGCCACGACGCACTTCGTGAGTTTCACCGCCAGCTCCGCGGGCAGCATCTGCGCGGGACGCTCGCAGCGCGCCACCTCGATCGAGATGCCCTCCTCGATGCCGGCGAACTCCGCACGCACGACCTGCTCGTAGGCCTTCAGTGCGGCGACCAGCTCGTCGTAACGGGCCGCCTCGACCAGCACGACCGCCTCGGCCTCGCGCGGAATGGCGTTGCGCAGGCCGCCGCCGTCGACCGAGCAGAGCGACAGCTCGGGCCGCGTGTTCAGGAAGCGGAAGAGCAGCTTGTTGGCGTTGGCGCGCTGGCAGACGATCTGGATGCCCGAGTGTCCGCCCTTGAGACCCCGCACCGTGATGCGCGCAGCGACACGGCCGTCATCGGGCGTCGGCACGGACCGGTACGGGAAGGTGATGTTGGCGTCGAGACCGCCCGCGCAGCCCACGTAGAGCTCGCCCTCGGTCTCGGAGTCGAGGTTCAGCAGGATGTCGCCCTGCAGCAGTCCCGCCTTCAGGCCGAAGGCGCCGTCCATGCCGGTCTCCTCCGTGGCGGTGAAGAGCGCCTCCAGCGGACCGTGCTCGAGCGTGTCATCCTCGAGCACGGCGAGGATCGACGCCACGCCGATGCCGTTGTCGGCCCCGAGCGTCGTGCCGTCGGCCGTCACCCACCCGCCGTCGATGTAGGCATCGATCGGATCCTTCTCGAAGTCGAAGACCTTGTCGTTGTTCTTCTGCGGCACCATGTCGAGGTGCGCCTGCAGGATCACGCCCTTGCGCCCCTCCATGCCCTTCGAGGCCGGCTTGCGCACGTAGACGTTGTGCGCCTCGTCCTCGCGGCACTCCAGCCCCTTCGCGCGGGCGAAGTCGAGGATGTAGCGGCGGATCTGCTCCTCATGGTGCGAGGGGCGCGGGATGCGCACGATTTCGGCAAAATGTTTCCAGACAAGCGTCGGTTTGAGCGCCGTTAAGTTTCTGTCCATGGCTATTCTTTTTTATGTTTATGGTTCGATGTTTCGTGTTCGGGTGCCGGGGTCCCTTCGGCGGCATGCTCGAAGGCCTCGACAATCTGTTTGACGAGCGGATGGCGCACGATGTCGCGGCGGTCGAACTCGACGATGCCGATGCCGTCGACCCCGCGCAGCAGCTCCATGGCGCGCACCAGACCGCTGTCCGACTTGCGCGGCAGGTCGACCTGCGTGACGTCGCCCGTGACGATGAACCGCGCATTGCGGCCCATGCGCGTCAGGAACATCTTGATCTGCGACAGGGTGGTGTTCTGCGCCTCGTCCAGAATGACGAAGGCATTGTCCAGCGTGCGGCCGCGCATGTAGGCCAGCGGGGCGATCTGCACGGTCCCCTCTTCGAGGTGTTTCTGGAGCTTGGCCGGCGGGATCATGTCGTTCAGCGCGTCGTACAGCGGTTGCAGGTAGGGGTCCAGCTTCTCCTTCATGTCGCCGGGCAGGAAACCCAGCTTCTCGCCCGCCTCGACGGCCGGGCGCGTGAGGATGATGCGCCGCACCTGCCGCTCCTTCAGGGCGCGGACGGCCAGTGCGATGGCCGTGTAGGTCTTGCCCGAACCGGCGGGCCCCACGGCGAAGAGCAGGTCGTCGTGCTCGTAGAGCTGCACGAGGCGCTGCTGGTTGACCGTGCGGGCGCGGATGATGTTGCCGTTGTTGCCGTAGACGATCACATCCTTGTCGACCGGCGCCTCCGCGAGGGCCGTGCTGCCGGCAAAGCACTGGTCGACGACCTGCGAGGAGATGTATCCGTACTTTATGTAATAGGCCACCAGCCCGTCGAGCCGGCGGGCAAAGAGGCGAGTCTCGGCCTCGGGGCCCAGCACCTTGATCGAGGAGCCGCGCACCACGATCTTCAGCGTCGGGAACAGCGTCCTGATCTGGTCGAGGTAGGCGTTCTTCGGCCCGTAGAGTTCGCGGGGATCGACCCCTTCGATGACGATTTCCTTACCGACAGCGTCCGTCATGGTCTAAAAGAGGTATCCGAGCGAGAGTGCGACATTATACGAACGGAGCTTGTCCAACCGTGCCCCGTCGGGCAGCACGACGTCATGCTTGGCGCGGAACTGCCCGTTGAAGCGCACGTCGACGAGCAGGTGGCGCAGCAGCTTCACCCCGGCGCCCACCGAATAGGAGAGCGTGGGGCGCACGCGCCCGAAGTCGACCAGATCGCCGCCCGACTTCTGCTTGCAGTCGTTCATCACCGTGAAGACCGGACCGGCATAGATGCGCAGCGGGTTGAGCAGCCGCAGCGACACGAGCACCGGCACGTCGATCGAGTTCGACTTGAGGTTGATTTCGCGCCCGCCCTCGGGACGGATGCGCAGCCCCTGCCGCACGTAGAGAATCTGCGGCTCGATGGCGATGATGCCCACCTTCACGGCCGTGACCATGCCGACCTGCCATCCCAGTTTGTTCTTCACCTCGGTACGGTCCATGTTGGTCGTGAAGTCGGGGACGTTGACGCCGCCGATCACGCCCCATTCGAGGCGCACGCCCGGCAGTTGCGCCGCGGCGGGCAGCGTACCGAGCAGGAGGAGTGCGATCATGATGATTTTACGCATAAATTCGTTTTTTTTGAGTTTTTCAAGTCAGTTTTTCCGCTGCAGGCGGCAGGCCGCCCAGAGCATGTAGCCGATCAGCACGACCACGTAGAGCATGCCCGTATGGGGATTGCCCGTCAGGCGGATGATCGCCCCGCAGACGGGTCCCGAGAGGGCTCCGGCGGCAATGGCCATGATCATCAGCCCGGCCACCTCGTTGGCGTGCTCCGGCTCGGCCTTCGTCGCCACGGCATAGAACGTGGCGAAGACGCATGCCATACCGAAGCCCAGCAGCCCGACGGCCGCATAGATCGCCGCCTCGCTGCGCACGAAGAGCAGCACGAGGCAGAGCGCCAGCGCCCCGGCCATGTTCCACGCCAGGTACTTCACGTCCGAGATGCGCACGAGCACCCACGCCCCGACGAGCGTGCCGACGATGCGGCAGGCATAGAAGCCCGTCGTGGTGAGGATCGAGTCGGGGTTGTCGATCAGCCGCACGGAGAGGAATCCGATGCCGACGTCGGCGGCGATGAAGCACGCCACGCCGAGCGTCGAGAGCAGCACGCGGCGGTTGCGCAGCAGGGCGAAGCAGTCGCGCAGCCCGGCGGTGCGTGCACGGCGCGGCGGTTCGGCAATCGGCGTAAGCCGCAGCCAGATGCCGCCCGCGACCGTCAGAGCGGCATAGATGGGCAGCAGCAGGCGCCACGAGCCCGTCGCGGCGACGAGCGCCGTGACGATCGGCGCCAGCAGGAGCAGCGACGTGTTGCGGAAGATCTGCCCGACGGTCAGGTAGCTGGTCATCCGCTCCCCGGGGACGATCGTCGCCAGCAGCGGGTTGACGGCCACCTGCACGATCGTGTTGCCGATGCCGAGCAGTCCGAATCCGGCGAAGTACCATCCCAGGCCGTAGCCGGGGCCGGCGGCGTAGGGCAACAGCAGCCCCGCGAAGGTGAACAGATAGCCCCACAGCGCCGTGGCGCGGCGCCCGATGCGGTTCATCAGGGCGGCGACGGGCGTCGAGAGGATCAGAAACCACAGGAAAACCATCGTCGGCAGGAAGCTGACGGCCCCCTGCAGCTCTTCAGAAAACTCGGCGGCAATACGCCCCGTAATGGGGGCCACGATATCGCAGAAGCCCATGATGAAGAAGCCCGCCAGCACGGGGCCGAGCACTCGTCCATCCACTTTTTTCACATTCATTACACGGATACAATTTTTCAAAGTTACGTTTTTTTTCCAAAAAATTACGGTTCTCGGAGCAAAAAAGGTGAATTTCTGCGTTTTGAACTGAGCCATAACGCATTAAACAGAAAACCTCGGAAATAGTAACGATGGCAATTTAGCAAAGAAACGCAAGGTAATGAAATAGAACGGTTGCCAAGTCATTACCCGATAATGCAGTAAAGTTTTTCTTTGTGTCGTCACGTTTCATCGTTCTGCGTTAGTTTGCATATCAATGTATAACTCGCTGATAACTAATTTTGTAACCAAAAAAAGATTAGATTATGCGAAGTACATTCAAAGTGCTGTTCTACGTGAACGGAAGCAAGGAGAAAAACGGTATTGTCCCGATTATGGGACGGGTGACAATCAACGGTTCTGTGGCTCAATTCAGTTGCAAGCAGAGCATCCATAAAGACCTATGGGATGTGAAAGGCAACCGAGCTAAAGGCAAGAGTAAAGAATCGAGAGACATCAATTTGGCTTTGGATAACATCAAGGCTCAAATCATCAAGCACTATCAACGCATTTCGGACAGAGAAGCATTTGTAACTGCCGAAATGGTACGCAATGCCTATCAGGGCATAGGAACAGAGTATGAAACCCTGCTCCGAGCATTTGACAAGGAGAACGGGGCCTTTGCCAAACGAGTTGGCAAGGATCGTTCTCTGAGTACATATCAAAAATACCTTACCGTAAGGAAATATCTTGCAGAATTTATCAAGGTACACTACAAGCGTACAGATATTGCGATGAATGAACTAACCGAGGATTTCATTCGTGATTATTGCTTGTATCTGAGAAATGAGGTTGGATTAGCTCAGTCATCAGTGTGGATATACTCCATACCATTGAAGCACATTGTAACCACTGCTCACTATAATGGTAAGATTGCAAGAAATCCATTTGCCCAATACAAGGTTGACCCCGACCACAAGGAAAGAGGCTTCTTAACTGAAGATGAACTGCAAGCCTTTACAACTATCGAATTGAACAATCCCGACTTGGAGTTGGCAAGAGACCTGTTTGTATTCGGTTGTTGGACGGGTATATCATTCATCGATATTAAGAACCTGACAACGGAGAATATCACAATATTGGGCGGTTCACCTTGGATTGTATCAAAGCGACAAAAGACAGGTGTGCCGTTCCAAATCAAATTGATGGATATACCTATGCAAATTATCAAGCGATACGAGCCATACAGAATAAGCAACAGTCTTTTCAACATTGGTAGCCACGACACCATAAACAAACGCATAAAAGAGGTGGCTAAATTATGCGGTATCGAGAAGCGAACTTCGTTCCACCTGAAAAGATATGGTAATTTCTCTTTCTCGCTGAAAGCAAGCCATTTGCATAATTGGGATTCGCGACAGGTAACGATTTAGAAACGAGTACAGTTCTATACTCTGCATTATTTTGCACTATTCAAAAGAACGCTATATATGATACAAAGATACAATTTTTTTGCAGAAAATGAATTTGTTAGAAATATAAATCAATCAACCTCATAGAGTTTTTACTAGTTAAACCTTAAAGTATCCCATAATATTTGGTATATTTGCACTTAAATATGAGATATAATCCCAAAATCAAGAAGCATGAATAAGATAAAGATGGTTCTAGCCCAAAAAGGCATAAAACAAAAATGGCTTGCGGAACAATTGGGCAAAAGTTTTAATATGGTGAATTCTTATGTTCAAAATAGGACTCAGCCAAGTATTGAGACTTTATATAAGATTGCTTCAATATTAGAAGTAGAAGTAGATGAACTTCTATACTCAAAAGAAGATATTAAAAGAATGAATAATGTAAATCTGCAATAATATGGCAACAGCGAATCAACTAAAAATGCTTGTTAAAAGTCATTTTGAAGAAAACAATGAAAAATTCAATACCATAGCATTGCAAATTGCTGCACATGAAGCAAGATTAGGACATACTAATCTTGCCAATGACATTCGCAAGATTATTGAATCATCCAAAAATAATAAACCCAGATTGAAGAATATAGATTCTAATCTTCAAGGTCTTTTTTTGGAGATTTACCCACAAGAAAGGTTGTCGGATTTGGTTGTCTCACCTCAGATAAAGGAACGAATTGAGCGAATTATCCATGAATTTACATATAAGGATAAGTTGTTCAAACACAATTTGGAGAATCGTCGTAAAATACTCCTTTCTGGTAATCCAGGAACTGGTAAAACTATGACAGCTTCAATAATTGCAAACGAATTGAGGTTACCTATCTATGTTGTTCTTATGGATAAAATTGTAACTAAGTATATGGGTGAAACAAGTGCTAAGTTACGACAAATATTTGATTTCATAAAAGATGTTCCTGCTGTCTACTTATTCGATGAATTCGATGCTATAGGTGGTCAACGTGGTAAAGATAATGAAGTTGGAGAAATGCGTCGCGTCCTAAATTCTTTTTTACAATTTTTAGAAAGAGATCATTCTGATAGTTTAATAATAGCTGCAACAAATAATCTGGAATTATTAGACCAAGCTCTCTTTAGACGTTTTGATGATGTTATCCGTTATCAATTACCTACCGATAATGAAAAACTACAACTTCTAAAAAATCGGTTAAATGGGAATCTTAGCAATAAGGAAATAAAAGATTTATTACCAGAACTTACTTCATTGAGTCATGCAGAAATAAATCAAGCTTGCTTAGATGTAATAAAAACATCTGTAATATACGATTTACCTATAAAATTTGATTTAGTAGTAAAAACAATACGGGAAAGAAAATCTGCTTATAATTTAAGTGCTGAATAATGGATAAGTACAGTCATATCATTTTACCTGAGCAAATTAAAGTATCAATAAAATACTCTCCAAGAGGTAATGGAGGTAGTTCTCCTGCGATACCTGTCAGAGATAGGAGAACTCATGCTGAGAATTTGCAACATCAACTAGAGACAGCTCACTCTGAAAATGAGCGTATCAAGATGGAAATGGAAGCGGTTTCTTTACCTGCCAGAACTGGTACTTATTTGGAATTCTCAGGTGCTCCAGCTCATGAATTAGTTACAAAAAGTTTAGAGGATCAACAATCAGGAATAAGACTACTGAATGTAAGAACAATTTGTGATGAAAATACAGGCGAACAAACATTTGCTACTGTTTTTATCCCTCACGGAAAAGAAAATAAGTTTGTGGCTAAACTAAGCAAGTACGCACACGAAAACACATCAAAAGGAAAGCCTAAGAATGATAAACTTTTCCGTAGTATTGAGAGTATTAATATTGCATTGCTTAAAGCTTTATGGACTGATAATATTAGTGATTTTCCTACCAATAATATTGATTGGTATGAGGTATGGATACGTACTAGTGATTCTGAGGAATTATCTAATCAACATGATGCATTTATCGGAATTCTAAATACATTACAAATAGAATATAAAGAAAATTCTATACTCATATTCCCGGAAAGATCTGTAATTCTAATAAAAGCAAATTTAGCAATTCTTACAAAACTGTTGCAAAGTTCTGACCAATTGGCAGAAATTAGATGTGCTAGAAGTTTAATTGATTTTTTATTTAGAGAATATCGTAGTGAACAAAACGAATGGGTTCAAGATTTACGAAACAGAACGATAGTTGATCCAAATTGCGATTCTGTTCTCTGTGTTTTAGACACAGGTGTAAATAATGGACATCCTCTTCTCGCTGATGTAATTAAAGATGAGCATTGTGCAACGGTAGTTGGAGAAGGTAATGCGGATAGAAATGGGCATGGGACCTGTATGTGTGGAGTTGTCGTGTATGGAGATATGGCAAAGGCTCTAGCTCATAATAATATTGTTCCAATTCATAATTACATTGAATCCATCAAAATCTTTCCATATAATACCCAAAATCCCAAAGAAGCTTGGGGATATTTGACAGAACAGGCAGTTGCGATTTCTGATGTCACATTTCCAAACAAACCTATATGCTATTGTATGGCAATAACTGCTGAAGATTGTGAAAACGGTAGACCTTCATCTTGGTCAGGCTCCATTGATAAAATCACATATAACAATGGCCATAATGGTAAATTATTTCTAGTTTCTGCTGGGAATATTAGAGATATAAACGGAATTGATAAAGAAATAATAAGACAATATCCAAATGGAAATTGTTTGCGCCCTATTCAAAATCCTGCACAATCTTGGAATTGTATGACAATAGGTGCTTATACAGATATCGTTGCTGCCAACAATCAAGAGTTGCAAGGATATCAAAGAGTTGCTCCAAGTGGAGGAATAAGTCCTTTTACTCGTACGTCTAAACTTTGGGAGAAATCATCATTGATAAAACCAGAAGTAGTATTTGAAGGAGGTAATTTATACAAAACTAATGACAATCAAATACCTTTTTCAGAAAGTGAGGCCCTTCAATTAATAACTACGAGCAAGAATTATGCTGTTAATGGTTATTTTGATTCTATAAATGCAACTAGTGCAGCAACCGCTTTAGCTCTGAATTTTGCAGGTAAACTCCAAGCTAAATATCCAGGCTTATGGGCAGAAAGCATTAGAGGGATTATTGTCCATTCAGCAAAATGGACACAATGCATGGAACAACAATTTCCCGCAAATAATCGGAAGGAAATGGAAAATAGGTTGCGACATTGTGGTTATGGAGTACCATCGGAAGATAGAGCTCTTTTTAGCTATGGAAATGGTTTAACTTTTATAGCACAAGAAGTTATTCAACCTTTTATCAAAGAAAGAAGGGATAGTGATGCCAAGATAAATGAAATGCATTTTTTTAATTTCCCATGGCCACATGAAATTTTAGAGGATTTAGCGGAAGTAGATGTCTCGATGAAAATTACATTATCATATTTTATTGAACCAGCTCCTGGGGAAATTGGATGGAAAGATAAATACAGATACGCTTCATGTGGATTACGATTTGATGTTAATAGAGAAGATGAAGACGAGAGGGCCTTTAAATTAAGAATCAACAAGGCAATTGAAGCCGAAGAAAATGAAGAACGTGGAAAGAATGATTCTGCTAGGTGGTTAATTGGTGCTGATAATAGGAATAAAGGTTCAATTCACTCTGATGAATTAAGGTTATCAGCAGCCCAATTATCAACATGTAATTTAATAGCTGTATATCCGATTGGAGGTTGGTGGAAAACTCGTAAAAATTTAAAGAAATACAATAATAAACTAAGATATTCATTAATTGTTTCATTGGATACGCCTATTGAAGATATAGACATGTATAATGTTGTAAAAACCAAAATCGAAGCAATCATTCATACTCCTATTGAGGTGGAAATTCCAATAAACGACTAAAAATATAGGCGTTCATTCTCAACTGAAGTGAACGCCTATATTATACAATCCTACAACTTTTGACGAATACGGTATTTATTTCACCTCCAAGAATCTCATTTGGAATGCATCAGGAAAGATAAATTTCTTTTCTCCTAATAATCAATACTGCCCATCGTTGGTATCCTGATTTTGCCAACCTTCTTAGATTGGAACGCCTTGCCAAACAAATTGGACTTTCGGCGATGGAGTTTGCCGAGCTGTTTAAGGGTAGGATTGTGAACTTTACAGGGCGACTATTCTCCTCGGAGCATAACCGATGGTTTGCTACGGATAATACCCCTTTGCAGATTCTGCGAGATAACGACAAGCGTCTAACCCTAACTGCAAATAGAATACCTCTCAGCCAATGGTTCAACGAGCAATACGACAAACTTAGACAATCAATCCGACAACCTATTCAACCAAAGAAGAGCAGGGGAATGAAATTGTAAAAAAAGTAACGGCAACTATTCATTTTAAGAGTAGTTGCCGTTGTTCATTACGCCTGTTTCTTGTAGGTGAGGGCGGCGAGGGTGTTGAAGATGATGGCGAAGATGCCGAGGGCTGCGTAGTTTGTCCACAGCTCGGCAATGGTGGTTCCCTTCAAATATACCGAGCGCAGAATCTCTACATAGTATCGTGGCGGCAATATGAGCGTGAAGCGTTGCGCCCACACTGGCATTGAATCAATAGGCGTAAGCAGTCCACTCATCAACATAAAGGTCATAATAAAGAAGAACATAACAAACATTGTCTGTTGCATCGTCTCCGAGAAATTGGCGATAGTCAGGCTGAAGCCCGAAATCGTAAGGATAAAGAGCAACGCTCCGAAATATATTGCTCCGATAGAGCCTACGGGTGCAAGGCCATAGACCAATCGAGCCACAAGCATTGCCACCGTCACGACAAACAATCCTATAATCCAATACGGCACAAGTTTCGAGAGGATAAACATAAAACGTGAGATAGGCGTTACATTTATCTGCTCAATAGTACCGCTCTCCTTCTCGCCCACGATACTCAACGCTGGCAGGAAACCGCAAATCAAGATAAAGAGAATAATCATCAGCGCAGGAATCATATAGTGGCGGTAGTTGAGCGTGGGGTTATAGCGATTCTCAATAGTTACTAACTCCGACAACTTCGCAGGGCTCTTTTCGCCACGTAGCTCGGTCAAGGTGCGGGCTATGGTCTGCACGACATACTGCATTCCCATACCTCCCTTTGTAGCATTTACTGCATTGGCGGTTATGCTGATGCGCTCGGGTGTGGCAACAGTCATATCGCGCTCAAAGTTGTCGGGTATCTGCACAATAACATCCACCGCACCCTGCTCCAAAGCCTCCATAGCAAGTGGGTATTCGGCCGAAGTCTGGGCGAGTGTGAGATACTCCGAAGCGTTGATATGCGAGGCTATGCGGCACGATGTGGTTGAGCGGTCGAGGTCAACGACGGCCACATTTACCTGACGCACATCCATAGTCATAATGAGCGGCATAAGCAACATCACAAGTATCGGGAAGGCGATGATTAGTCGCGGCAGAAACGAGTTGCGACGTATCTGCAAAAATTCCTTCTGAACAAGTACGATAAATACTCTCATAGTTACTCCAATTTATCGTTAAACTTTTTGAGTGATACGCCGAGAATAGCTACCGTCATACCGAGCAGAATCACGCAATTCTTCCATACAGCCACAAGCGGCAGGCCCTGAATCATCATCTTTCGCACAGCGTCGATATACCACCTTGCAGGGACGATATTCGATACTACCTGGAAGAATTTGGGCAGATTCTCAATCGGGAACAGCATACCCGACAGCATCAGAATAGGCATCATCATTACCATAGCCGAGATTAGCAGTGCCGCCATCTGTGTGGTGGCGATGGTCGAGACCAAAAGTCCGAGCGATAGCGACAATGCCAAATAGAGAAGCGACAACGAAAATATACCCCCGACACCGCCCGTCATCGGCACTTCGAGGAGGTATCGTGCCAAAAGCAGGATAGTTACAAGCACAATGCACGAGATGGCAAAGTAGGGAATCATCTTGGCAAAGATAATCTTCACGGGGCGCACGGGCGAGACAAGTAGCACCTCCATCGTGCCAACCTCCTTCTCGCGCACAATCGACACCGAGGTCATCATCGCGCAGACAAGAATAAAAATCAGTCCCATAATGCCTGGTACAAAGTTGTAGGACGAGCGCATCTGCGGGTTGAATAACATTCGCGTCTCAAACATCGCCTGCTGTGAGGCCGAGCCGAGCAGGATATTTTGCAGGTATGCCGTTGCCGAGCCTGCGGTATTGACATTCGAGGCATCGACAATGAGTTGGACGATAGGCTTTGTCGCTACGCCCGCAGCCGCCTGAGCCGCACGGCGGTCATAGTCCGACGCAAAAACCACCACAGCACCCGCCTTGCCCGAGCGCAGATAGGGGCCTATATCATCTTGCGAGATATAACCCTTAAAGGTAAAGTATTCGTTCTGCGAGAGTCGCTCAACGGCATCACGCACTCCATCGGTGCGCTCCGAGGCAACAACCGCCACATTAATATTATTGACCTCGGTGGAGATGGCAAAGCCGAACAAGGTCATCAGCATAACGGGGATAAGCATCACGACCAACATCGTACGCTTATCACGGAGTATATGCAACGACTCCTTTTTTACGAATGAGCCAAAGTTCTGTTTCATAGCTTACTCTCCTCTCTGTGCGCCACGAGCCAGCGTGCGGAACACCTCGTCCATCGACTCTGCGGCAAATTGTTGTTTCAGGCGGGCAGGGGTATCGAGTGCCCGCACCTCGCCATCGACCATAATCGAAACGCGCGAGCAGTACTCTGCCTCATCCATATAGTGTGTAGTGACGAAGATGGTCGTACCACCCTCGGCAGCCTCATATATCATCGCCCAAAACTGACGGCGTGTCACGGGGTCAACGCCACCCGTCGGCTCGTCCAAAAAGACCACCTCGGGGCGGTGAATCGTGGCAATGGCAAACGATAGTTTCTGCTTCCAGCCGAGTGGCAGAGAGCCAACCAAAGTGTTGCGCTCCGACGAGAAATTCAGACGCTCAAGCAACTCCGCGGCACGCTCCTCGGTTTGGTTTTTGGATAAACCGTATATACCCGCAAACAGACGCATATTCTCCCACACCGTAAGGTCGTTGTAGAGCGAAAATCGCTGACTCATATAACCGATATGTCGCTTAATCTGCTCACCCTCGCGCATCACATCGTAGCCCGCAACGATGCCACTGCCCGATGTGGGAAAGCTCAAGCCGCAGAGCATACGCATAGCGGTCGTTTTGCCCGCTCCGTTTGCTCCGAGGAAACCGAAAATCTCGCCTCGGCGCACATCAAACGAGATGCGGTCAACGGCAGTAAAGTCGCCGAATCGCTTGGTCAGCTCGCGTACAGAAATTACTATGTCGTTCATCTCCTCATAAGTTTTATAAACATATCCTCGATTGTCGGCTCTGCACTCACAATCTCCACGCCCTCTACATCGGCAAGTGCCGCCTTAAATCTCTCCTTGTCAAAGCCTTCTGTGGCAACCAGATGGTGCTTTTCGCCAAAGGGATAACAATCCTCCACGCCCTCTTCGCGGCGTGCCCTTTCCAGCAGGGCAAACATATTCTTGGCGCTAATGCCGTAGAGAGCTTTATCAAAACCCTGCACAATGCCTGTGGGCGTGTCGATACCTAAAATACGCCCCTCATTGCAGAGGGCTACGCGGTCGCAACGGCTCGCCTCGTCCATATATGGTGTAGATACGAGTATGGTTATTCCACGCTCCTTCAAATCGGCAAGCATATCCCAAAACTCGCTACGCGACACAGCATCAACACCCGTTGTCGGCTCGTCCAAAAACAATACGCTTGGGCGATGAATCAAGGCACACGAGAGGGCAAGTTTCTGTTTCATACCGCCCGAGAGTTTGCCAGCACGGCGAGTGCGGAATGGCTCTATCTGCTTATAGATAGGCGCAATAAGATCATACGACTCTTCGACAGTAACGCCAAACAGGGCCGCAAAGAATTGCAGATTCTCCTCGACCGACAAATCGGGATATAGCGAGAAACGACCAGGCATATAGCCTACACGCTTTCGGATGGCAAGGTAATCTTTCTTTATATCGCATCCATCTACCGTAGCACTGCCCTCATCGGGATTGATGAGCGTGGTGAGTAGTCTAAAAAGCGTAGTCTTACCCGCTCCGTCAGGGCCGATAAGTCCGAACAATTCGTCACGCTCAACCGAGAACGATACTCCATCGAGTGCCCGCACCTTGCCGTAACTCTTGGAGAGGTTATGTACATCAATAGCACCCATACTACAAAACCACTTCGCCCGCCAAGCCTATCTTCAATCGGCCATCATTCTCAACGGCAATCTTCACGGCATAGACTAAATTGGCACGAGAATCCTTTGTCTGAATTGTTTTGGGCGTGAACTCACTCTCCGACGAAATCCACGCAACGCGACCTGTGTAGTCATATCGCTCCTCACCGCCAAAGTCGGCAACGACCTTCACCTCATCGCCTAATTTGATATTGGCAAGTTGGTCGGAGGTAAAGTAGGCTCGCAGATAGATATTACCCAAGTCAGCAATTTTCATCAGGGGCTTACCCACCGATGCCAACTCGCCAGCCTCGGCATACTTAACCAACACGGTACCACCGACGGGCGAAAGGATGCTGCACTTTGAGATGCGGTCATCAAGGGCGGCAATCTGCGCCTCCAAAGCCACGGAGTTGTCGTTGATGGTAGAGGTATTTTTATCCAGCGTTGAGAGCGTAGCCTCCAACTGCCCCTCCAGGATTTTTATCTGCGCTTCGATGTCGTCTTTCTGCTTCTGTGTCGCTGCACCATCACTAAGCATATTATCCACGCGACGCAGTTCACTCTTCTGTTTTACAATCTGCTCTCGCAACGAGGCCACCTGCTTCTTCACATCGGGGCGAGAGGTGAGTAATGCCGACTGTTGCGCTATGAGTTGCTTGCGCTGCAGATGAAGTTGCAGGCTATCAATCGTGCCTACCGCCTGGTTGGCCACAATTGTCATACCCTCCTCGATATCAAAGTTAAGAATTCGGCCCGCAGCCTCCGATGATACTACCACCTCTGTGGCCTCGAATGTGCCCTGTGCGTCAAACTCTGCCTCCTTGCTGCACGCGAGGGTGAGCAGAGACACAGCGATATATAATACCTTTTTCATATTCTATTGATTTAATGTCGTTTTAAGTCTATATGTTGCTTGCAAAAGTTCTATTTCGTGAGTGCTGCGTGCAAGCGATGCAGAGGTTTCATCGGTGATTTTTCGCAATAAGTCGGTTGCGTCAATCACTCCGTTTTCAAGTTGCGACTCTGCTGCCATACGCACCCTGCGCCGCAACTCCACGATACGAGAATCATCCGCAATGGCTTGACGCAGGCGAGCAATCTCGCCATCATCCTGCGTGATCTGCATCTGAGTATTAAAGAGGAAGACATCGCGCTGAACAGCAATCTGCATTTCGGCAGCATTGAGTTTTTCGAGATTGTTCTTTTTAGTGTATAACGCTCCTATATTCCACGACATTCGCACACCTATAATGGCGTTTGGTGTCCACGCAGACGATACCATACTCTTAAACATATCCAACCCTGGATAGCCGTAGTAGCCTTGTGCAAATGCCGAGAAACGGGGCATCAACGATGCATTTATAGCCTTGCGCTGCGCCTCCAATTTACTCTCCTGAGCCTCGAAGAGAGCCAATTCGGGACGTGCCGAGGTGCGTGATTGGAGTAGCTGCATTGCGGGGCGTTCCAAGTTATCGGCCGCAAGCGGTTGGCCTATAAATATCTCCAACATACGGCGGTAACTTGCACGCGATGACTCTACCTGTCCGAGCGACTGTCGGGCGGTAAGTAACTCCGCCTCCACCGCATCGACATCAGCCTGCATAGCAACACCATTTTTATAATATGTTTGCAAACGGGCGAGATTGCTCGCAAGCACCTCAATCAGAGCCTCGGTCTGCGCCTTACGCTCATCGAGCAGCAAAATACCGAAGTAGAGATTATCCACCCTCGATTGCAAGTCGTAGAGCGATACATCCACTCGACTGCGCTGCTCCTCGGCCTCCGCCTCGGCAATGGCTTTGTCGGCCTTCGATTTTCCGCCATCCCAAATGTGTTGCGACACATCGACAGCCACTTTGTATTGATCCTTGCTCACGCCGGCCATCTCCACGCCGTTGGCCTGCAAAATCGTGTTGAAGGCCTCGGGGTAAGTGGGTGTAGCCGATTGATATGTAGCCTGCCCCGACAATGTAACCTGCGGAATCCACGCACGGGCTGCATTCGAGAGATTGTACTGCTCGGTCTGCGCGATTAGGTCGTACTGCCTGATTTCGGGGTAGTGCTCCCGAGCCAAGTGACGACACTCCTCGAGCGACTGACCACTCGAAGCGGCAGTACAAACCACGGCAAATAGTGTTAGAAAAAACTGTTTCATATCTTACTGCTTTTTGATTCTTCGTAAAATCGTTTCGATGTTCTCGGCCTTGCGCTCTGCGAGGAATCGCTCGCGGTTGACCATCAACTCTCCCATTAGCGGCTCCATAAATGAATAGGCAAGAAAAGTGAAGATATTGAGCGACATAATGCTGATAAACAGCATCTTGATATCAACTCTTTCGATTTCGCCACGCTCTGCCGAGCGGTTAATTTCCGACTGCAGACCGCGATATACATTATCAATAATAGCACCTACGCGTTTGTATAATACATCGTAACGCTCGGGGCGTGAGATAATCTCATTGATGACGAATCGTGGCAATAGCGGGTTCTGTGCAACAAAGTCAAAGTGCGCCTCAATGCCACCCTTGATGCGCTCAACAATCGGCAACGACGGGTCGCCCATTATGGCAAACATTGAGTGTGACATAGTTTCGAACTTCTCATCCACGATGCGCTTGAAAAGTTGCTCCTTGGTGCGGAAATAGTAGTGTAACATCGCGTGCGTTACGCCCGCCGCCTGCGCTATCGAGGTGGTACGGGCACCATCATAACCCCTGGTCAAGAACTCCTGCTCCGCCGCCGCAAGTATCTGTTGCTCTTTGCTTTGTTTCTCTTGATTATCCATACATTTTAATTTCAACAAATATGTCTAACAATTTTGTTAGCGCAAAACAAAGAATAAATTCTCACTTCACAAAATAAATAAGAGTAAAAAAAATCTGATTGATTAGTAAACCGAAGAATGTAAACTAACAATAAACGATTGCAAAATGGGCATATATAACTTCTGCTTCAATTGTAATTACTATCAACGTTAACTTCAACTTGCAATAAGTTTAGTTTTCACCATTACAGTCTATCTATATATCCAAAACGGACTAAACTTTTTTCGCAAATACAGCATAAAATATGCAGACGAAAAAAGAATTTATTGCAACCTCTCTTTTCGTCTGCTTTTATTTTTGTACCTTTGTTGCATCAGAGTTATCACATTGTAGCATAATGATGAAGAACTCAGAAATACGAACGGTCGCTATCTCGTTACCCAATTTTCAAGCAATCCGAATAACCGTTTAATTCTAAGATAATTGCAAATTCTGCGATTTTTTTCATAAAAACGGCACGCCGACCCCCATATTTTCCCTATGCAAGGCAAAAAGCGTGCGGCAAGGGATTTGGATTTGCCCGAAGATTTTTTTAATTTTGTAGTACAGGATGTGGCCGCGGCGCCCCGCGGAAAGAGCATTCCGCCCCGACGCCCGCCGCTTCCGCCCATGTTCCAAACCACTACACGACCTCCATGTTTCCACTGTCGACATCCATAAACCTGACGCTGCCGATCGAGGACCCGATTCTGAAGTTCCTGCTCATTCTGGTCATCATCCTCGCGGCACCGCTCATCCTCAACAAACTCAAGATCCCCTACCTGCTGGGGCTCATCATCGCCGGCGCGGTGATTGGCCCCCACGGACTGAACCTCGTGCTGCGCGACAGCAGCATCATCCTCTCCGGCACGGCCGGCCTGCTCTACATCATGTTCCTCTCGGGGCTCGACATGGACATGTCCGACTTCAAGCACAACAGCTGGCGCAGCCTCGTCTTCGGACTCTACACCTTCTGCGTGCCGCTCGGGCTGGGTATCCTCGCCGGCCACTACCTGCTGGGCTTCCCTCTCTACTCGTCGATCCTGCTGGCCGGCCTCTTCGCCTCGCAGACGCTCATCGCCTACCCCATCGTCAGCAAGCTCGGCATCGCCCGCGACAAGTCCGTCACGATCTCCGTGGGCGGCACGGTCATCACCGACACGCTGGCCCTGCTGCTGCTCACGATCATCGTGGGCATGGCCACGGGCAACGTCGACGACCACTTCTGGTGGCGGCTCACGCTCTCGGTCGTGCTCTGCATCGTCGTCATCGCGGTGCTCTTCCCGCTGCTCGCGCACTGGTTCTTCAAGCACGTCAGCGACAACATCTCGCAATACATCTTCGTGCTGGCGCTGGTCTTCCTGGGCGCCTACCTTGCGCAGCTGGCAGGTCTCGAACCCATCATCGGCGCCTTCCTCTCGGGTCTGGCCCTCAACCGACTCATCCCGCGCACGTCGCCCCTGATGAACCGCATCGAGTTCGTCGGCCACGCCATCTTCATCCCCTTCTTTCTGATCGGCGTGGGCATGCTCATCGACTACCGCGCCTTCTTCCGCGACTGGGAGAGCCTCGAGGTCGCCGCCGTGATGATCCTGCTCATCACCGCCGCCAAGTACCTCGCCGCCTACCTCACGCAGAAGACCTTCCGTCTGTCGAAGGACCAGCGCACGGTGATCTTCGGCCTGAGCTCGGCGCACGTCGCCGCGACACTCGCCGCCGTGATGGTGGGCTACAACGTCATCCTCGGCTACACGCCCGAGGGCGAGCCGATCCGGCTCCTGAACGAGAGCGTCCTCAACGGCACGATCCTCATGATCCTGGCCACCTGCACCATCTCGACCTTCGCCACGCAGCGCGGCGCCCACAACATCGCCATGGGCAACGCGCAGGAGAGCGACGACGACCGGTCCCGCCGCCCGGAGGAGCACATCCTCATTCCCGTGGCCAACGAACGCTCGGCCGAGGAGCTCGTCGCCATGAGCATCATGCTCAAGAAGCCCCGGGACCCCAACGGGCTCTACGCCCTGAACGCCATCGACAACCGGGTCGAGGACCCGAACGTCGAGAAACGGGCCCGCAAGATCCTCGACGCCGCCGCATCGGCCGCCGCCGGGAGCGACATCTACCTGCAGACGCTGCTGCGCTACGACGTGAACATCTCGAACGCCATCGTCAGCGTGGCCCGCGAGCGCAACATCACCGACATCGTCATGGGCATGCACCACATGACGCCCGCCGTGCCGGGCATCGCCGGCATCCCCGTTCCGGCGGGTCCGGCCATCGGCCGCATGGCAGCCGACGTACTGGGCCACAGCAACATCACGACCTTCCTCTACAACGCCGAGCAGCCGCTCTCGACCGTCAAGCGCCACCTGATCGTCGTGCCCGAGAAGGCCGAAAAGGAGGCCGGCTTCCAGATGTGGATGAACCGCATCCGCATGCTCGCCCGCAACACGGGCGCCAAGGTCATTCTCTTCGCCCCGGGCAGCACGATGCCCTACCTCCGTCCGACGGGCCGCCGCCGGCAGTCGGGCAACATCGACTTCGTCGTCTTCGAGCAGTGGGACGACCTGCCGTCGCTCGAGCACGACCTGCGGCAGGACGACTGTCTGTGGTTCGTCATGAGCCGCCGCGAGCGGGTCTCGTACCACCCGGCCATGAGCCGCATTCCGCTCTACCTCGAGCAGTATTTCGCCGGGTACAGCTACGTGCTGCTCTATCCCGTGCAGGCGGGTCCCGGCGACAGCCGCTACCTGTAACCGGGCCGCCGGGGGGCACAACATCGCTGCCGGGGGCCGCACAACTTTCACAGTCGGGCGGTACAACCTTCGCCGCCAGGCCGCACAACCTTCGCTGCGGAGGGGGGGGGCACAACATCGCCGCCGAGCCGCACAACTTCGTCGTCGCACCGCGCGCCCCGGATGCCCTTCCGGCGCGGCGGAAACCGGCCTCCGCACGCTCCCGCAGGCCCGTCGCCCGGCGAAATAAGCAAAAAATTTTTCGGTATTGCGGATTTCCGCTATCTTTGCACAAAATATAGAGCGCTGAAACTATGAGTCTGGTAGCAATCGTAGGACGTCCGAACGTCGGCAAGAGCACCCTCTTCAACCGCCTCGTGGGCGAACGCAAGGCCATCGTCGATTCGACGGCCGGCACCACGCGCGACCGCCACTACGGCAAGAGCGACTGGAACGGCCGCGAATTTTCCGTGATCGACACGGGCGGCTATACGGTCAATTCGGACGATATTTTCGAGAATGAAATCCGCCGCCAGGTGCTGCTGGCCATCGACGAGGCGGACGTGATCCTCTTCGTCGTGGAGGTCTCGACGGGCATCACCGACCTGGACATGCTCATGGCCGACATTCTGCGGCGCACCTCGAAGAAGGTGATCCTCGTCTGCAACAAGGTCGACAACAACGACCAGATCTACTCCTCGCACGAGTTCTACGCCCTCGGGCTGGGCGATCCCTACTGCATCTCGTCGATGTCGGGAAGCGGCACGGGCGACCTGATGGACGCCATCCTCGCGGCGCTGCCCGCCGATGCGGCGGCCGAGGAGGAGGAGAACCTGCCGCGCATCACGATCGTCGGACGCCCCAACGTGGGCAAGTCGTCGATGACCAACGCCCTGCTGGGCGAGGAGCGCAACATCGTGACCTCGATCGCCGGAACGACGCGCGACTCGATCCACACGCGCTACAACAAGTTCGGCATGGACTTCTACCTGGTCGACACGGCCGGCATGCGCAAGAAGGGCAAGACGATGGAGGACCTGGAGTTCTACTCCGTGATGCGGTCGATCCGCGCCATCGAGAACTCGGACGTCTGCATCCTGATGCTCGACGCCCAGCAGGGACTCGAATCGCAGGACCTGAACATCCACAACCTGATCGTCCGCAACCGCAAGGGGTGCGTCATCGTGGTCAACAAGTGGGACCTCGTCGAGAAGGGGAACAACACGATGAAGGAGTGGACGGAGTTCCTCAAGAAGAAGCTCGCGCCGTTCAACGACATTCCGATCATCTTCACCTCGGTGCTCAACAAGCAGCGCATTCTGGAGGTGCTGCAGACGGCCATCCGCGTTTACCAGTCGCGCAAGCGCCGCATCTCGACCTCGGAGCTGAACGACTACCTGCTGCCGCTCATCGAGAACTACCCGCCCCCCGCCACCAAGGGCAAGTACATCCGCATCAAGTACGTGACGCAGCTGCCGACGCCGACGCCGCAGTTCGCCTTCTTCGTCAACCTGCCCCAGTACATCAAGGAGCCCTACCGCCGCTTCCTCGAAAACAACATCCGCGACCACTGGGACTTCTCGGGCGTGCCGATGCAGATCTACTTCCGCCAGAAATAAGACGAAAGGCGAAAAGTAAAAGGTAAAAAGTGAAAAGAGAAAGGTAAAGGGCCGGAGGAAACGGGAACTGTTACCAGAGATCATACGAGAACGGGGAGAGGCTTCAGGCCGTCTCCCCGTCGTTTTTTTCGCGCTGCCGGAAAGCGGTGATGCTCTCGCCGTTCATCTTCGTGAAGAAGCGGCTGAAGGCCGCCGTATCTTCATAGCCCAACAGATAGGCGATCTCCTTGGCGGGTTTCGACGTATAGAGCAGCAACCGCCGCGCCTCGGCATTGATGCGGTCGTGGATGATCTCCAGCGGCGAGGGGCGGCCGCAGGCGGCAAAGAGGTTCGCAAGGGTCTTGGGCGAGCGGTGCAGCATCGCGGCGTACTCCTGCACGCGCTTGAGCGTGCGGAAGTGCTGGTCCACGAGCATGTAATAGCGCCGCACGGTGTCGAAGAGCCGCTCGCGCCGGTCGACGGCCGGGAACATCGCCCGGGCGATGCGCGTGCAGAGGATGATGAAGCGCTTGAGCTGCATGCGCAGCATCTCCTCGCGCAACCCGTCCTCGACCCCGTATTCGTGCCGCATCTCCTCGACGATGCGCGCCAGCGTCTCCGCCTGCGCGGCATCGGGCGTCAGGCACATCACCTCCGACGTGCCGTTGAAAAGAAATCCGTTGCACGAGACCTCGCCGTCCTGGCTGAACAGGCAGTAGAAGTTGCTGTCGAAGAGCAGCGCCAGGTAGTCGCCCGCGGGTTGGAGGCTGCTGATGCGGTGAGCCGGCGCAAGGGGCATGATCTGCCCCTCGCGGAGCGTCATGCGGATATGGTCCACCTCCAGCTGGAGGTCGCCGCGCCGCGCCCAGAGGAACTTGTACAGGTCGGCATGACGCGCCAGCACGTCCGGAACGTGCAGGTCGTCGCACATCACGATGCGCCCCCGAAGAGGTGTACTGAAGGTCAGCTCCATGTTTTGCGGATTTTTACGATTCCAAAGATAGCACGATTCGGACAAAAAGCCGCACGCTGCACCGTTTTTTCGGAACGGCATCGGCCATCTGCCCATAAAAGAGACCGGAAGAGCCGAAACTCCTCCGGTCTGAACCGTTATTGTATTGCCCCGCCGGAATGGCTGCCGCGGGTCCGGAGCGGGATGTCCCGCCGCACAGCGCCGCGCATCACGGCCGCGGCCCCTGTCCGGACTTCCCCGAACCTCTCTGCCCCGTTCCGGTCATCCGGGTCCTCCCGAACCTCTCCGGCCCTAATTCGGTCTTTCCCGAACCTTTCCGGCCCGCTTCTGTCATCTCCGGCCTTTATCGGACTTTCTCCGAACCCATCCGGGCCCTCTCCGGCCCCGACGCGGCAGCGTCAGGCCTGCTCCGGGTTGCCGCCCGCAGGCTGTGCGCCTCCGGTCTGCGGTGCTCCGGACTTGTCCCCTCCGCGGCGATGACGTCGGCCTCCGCGATGGCGGCGGCGCTTGGCCGTCGCAGCTGCTGCCTCGGCTGCAGCCGGCGCGGAGTTCTCCGCCGGAGCCTGCTCGGCAGCCGGTTGGGGTGCAGCCTGCGAAGCGGCGGCACTGCGGCCCCGGTTGTCGCGCAGCCGGTCTCGGCGTCCGCGGCCGTGTCCGCGACCGTCACCTCCCTTGCTGCGGCCGCCGCGTCCGCGACCGCGTCCCCGGCTCTCGTCGGGTGCGTATTTCGGCCCCTCGCCCACCGATGCCGGGAGCTCGGCCTTGCGGATGTCGCGCTCGATGAACTTCTCGATCCGGTGGAAAGCGCCCTGTTCCTCCTCGTTGACGAAGGTCACGGCACTGCCCGTCGCCGCGGCGCGCGCCGTGCGGCCGATGCGGTGGATGTAGTCTTCCGGATCGCGCGGCACGTCGTAGTTGATGACCAGCCCGATATCCTCGATGTCGATGCCGCGGGCCACGATGTCCGTCGCCACCAGGATGTTCACCTTGTTGTTCTTGAAGTCGAGCATCACCTCCTCGCGCTGCGCCTGCTCCAGGTCGGAGTGCATGGCCGCGACGTTGAGCTTCATGCGCTTGAGCGTGTGGGCCAGCTCCTTGACCTTGAGCTTCGACGACGAGAAGATGATCGTCTTCGACTCGGTCGGCTCGGCGAACAGCTCGCGGATGATGCCCAGTTTCTGGCTCTCGTAGCAGACGTAGGCCGACTGGTCGATCGCCTCGTTGGGCTTCGAGATGGCGATGTTGACCTCGGCGGGGTTGCGCAGGATCGACTTGGCCAGCTCGCGGATCTTCGGCGGCAGCGTTGCCGAGAACATGATCGTCTGCCGCTCGCGCGGCATGTAGGAGATGATCTTCATGATGTCGTCCGCAAAGCCCATGTCGAGCATGCGGTCCGCCTCGTCGAGAATCAGGTACTCGACATGCGAGAGGTCCACGCCGCTGTTCTGCAGGTGCGAGATCATGCGGCCCGGCGTGGCGATCACCACGTCGGAACCCATCAGCATGCCCTTTTTCTGGATGTCCCAGCCCTTGCCGTCACCGCCGCCGTAGACGACCGTCGTCGAGACGGGCAGGTAGTAGGAGAAACCCTGGAACTGCTGGTCGATCTGCTGCGCCAGCTCGCGCGTCGGCACGATGATGACCGACTTGATGACGTTGTCGTCGTTGCCCTCGAGCAACAGTTTGTTGAGTAGCGGCAGCGTGTAGGCCGCCGTCTTGCCCGTGCCGGTCTGGGCGCAGCCGATCAGGTCACGGCCCTCCAGAATCACGGGAATCGTATGTTCCTGCACCGGGGTCATCTCCTCGAAGTGCATATCGTCAAGACCGTCGAGGATTTCATCCTCCAGGTCGAGTTCGTCAAAACGCATCTCTCAAATCCTTTCCTTTTGTTTTATTCGTTCATACCAGTTTGCGCGGCGCCGATCTCCTCGCCGAAGAGCGTCGCGGGCGTGCAGCCCGTGATGCGGACCCGCACATAGTCCCCGACGCGGTGCGTGCCGCGGTCGAAGACCACCACCTTGTTCTGCGACGTGCGTCCCGAGAGCTGCTTCGCGTCGCGCCGCGACTCGCCCTCGACCAGCACCTCGAACTCGCGCCCCACGTCGCGCAGGTTGCTCGCATGCCCCAGCTCGTTCTGCAGCGCAATGATCTCCTGCAGGCGCCGCGACTTCACCCCGTCGGGCACGTCGTCCGGCAGGTGCTTCTGCGCGAAGGTTCCCGGGCGCTCCGAATACTTGAACATGTAGGCGAAGTCGTAGCCCACCTCGCGCATGAGCGACAGCGTCTGGAGGTGCTCCTCCTCCGTCTCGCCCGAGAAGCCGGCGATAAGGTCCGTCGTGATGGCGCAGTCGGGCATCAGACGGCGGATCGCCGCCACGCGGCCCAGGTACCACTCGCGCGTGTACTTGCGGTTCATGCGCTCGAGCATCGACGTTGCGCCCGACTGTGCCGGCAGGTGGATCGCCCGGCAGATGTTGGGCGTCGCGGCCATCACCTCGAGCAGGCGGTCGCTCATGTCCTTGGGGTGCGATGTGGCGAAGCGCACGCGCAGCAGCGGCGAGATGGCGGCCACGCGCCGCAGCAGCTCCGGAAAGTCAACCTCCCCGGCACGGTACGAGTTGACGTTCTGCCCCAGGAGAGTCACCTCACGGTAGCCGTTCCCGAAGAGCGTGCGGGCCTCGTCGACGATCGTCTGCGGGTCGCGGCTCCGCTCGCGGCCCCGCGTGTAGGGCACGACGCAGTAGGAGCAGAAGTTGTTGCAGCCGCGCATGATCGCCACAAAGGCGCTCACGCCGTTGCGGTCGAGACGCACGGGTGCGATCTCGGCATAGGTCTCCTCGGTCGAGAGCAGGACATTGACCCCCTTGCCGCCCGCCTCGGCCTCACGCACCAGGTGCGGCAGGTCGCGGTAGGCGTCCGGTCCGGCCACGACATCCACGCCCGTCGGTCCGTCGAGCAGCCGCTCCTTCAGCCGCTCGGCCATGCAGCCGATGATACCGACGACGAGCCCCGGTTTTGCCCGGCGGTAGCGCTTCATCTCGGCCAGCCGGCCCCAGATGCGCTGCTCGGCGTTGTCGCGGATCGAGCAGGTGTTGATCAGGATGACGTCCGCCTCGTCGAGGCGCTCCGTGTAGACATACCCCTCGCGCTGCATGATCGAGACGACGATCTCCGAGTCGCCGACATTCATCTGACAGCCGTAGGTCTCGATGAAAAGCTTGCGGCCCGCGCCCTGCAGCGGGCGCAGCGTATTGGTCTGCATTTCCATCCTCTATTCGGCCTGAATGTCGTTCTTGTCGGGGAACTTCTTGAAGCCCTCGCCGAAGGTCTCGTAGGCGTCCGTCACCACGACGAAGGCCCGCGGGTCGATCTCGCGGATCTTGTGCTGCACCTGGCGCACCTCCTTGCGGCTCACCACCAGGAAGATCATGTCGCGCGCGGCGTCCGTGTACATGCCGCGCGACTTGATGTAGGTGGCGCTGCGGTCCAGGTCTTCGATGATGAAGCGCTTGAGCTCGGCATGGTTGTCGCTGATGATGAAGAGCAGTTTGTCATACGACGCACCGTCGAGCAGGTAGGCCACCACGCGCGAGGTGATGTAGATCGTGATGAGCGAGTAGAGCGTCAGCATCCAGCCGTTCGAGGCCGCCTCGCCCGTGCCCAGTCCGAAGCCGATGACGGCCAGACCCGACAGGACGACGAAGCCGTCGGCCAGGAAGATGCCCGTCGAGAACTTGATGCCCGCGAACTTCTGCAGCAGCATCGCCACGATGTCCGTACCGCCCGTGGTGGCCTGCTGCCGCACGACGAGGCCCTGTCCCACGCCGATGACCACGGCGCCGATGACGCACGTGAGCAGCAGGTCGTTCGACAGATCGAGCCGTCCGCCCAGCAGCAGCGCCGGATCGAGCGACTCGACCGCCGCCTCGTCGGGATAGACCAGCCGCGTGAGGATGTTCATGAAGCCCGGCGTGTAGAGCGCCGCCAGCACGGTGCGTGTGCCGAACTGCCCGCCGAAAACGAGCATCGCGATAATCATCAGCGGCACGTCGAACATGTATCCGAACGTACCGACCTGGATCGACGGGAAGATGTTGTGCAGCACGATACCCATGCCGTAGACGCCGCCGGGGACGAAGTTGTAGGGGTTGACAAAGAGCACGAATCCCGATCCCATGATCGAGCAGCCCACGAAGATGAGGATCCACGAACGCCACCACGCCCACGACCCCATGGGCTCGAGCAAAGCCTTTGTATTCATACGGTATAATTTTGCACAAAGATAGCAGAATTCCGCGAAAAACACAGGCTGCGCGACACGGATTTTTCATGCCGCTGTTCCGAATCTGAAAATTTTTGCTATATTTGCGTGAAGAAAAAGCAATCGGAAAGCCATGATTCTGACATATTACACCGCTACGACCATGATTCTGATCGCCTATCTGCTGGGCTCGATTCCGAGCGCCGTGTGGATCGGCAAGAAATACTACGGCATCGACATCCGCGAATACGGCTCGAAGAACGCCGGCACGACCAACATGCTGCGCGTGCTGGGCAAACGGGCCGCACTGCCCGTCTTCGCCCTGGACTTCATGAAGGGCTTCGTGGCCGTGACGCTCATCGAGCTGCTCAAGTACGACGAGAACATCAGCGACATGTGGCTCATCAACATCAAGATCATCGCCGTCTTCGCCGCCGTGCTCGGACACATCTTCCCGATCTTCGCCGGATTCCGCGGCGGCAAGGGCGTGGCGACGCTCGTGGGCGCCGTGACGGGCATCTACCCGCCCGTGGCGCTGCTCTGCTTCGGCGTATGGCTCGTCGTGCTGATGATCTCGCACTACGTCTCGCTCTCGTCGATGGTCGCCGGATGCTGCTTCCCCTTCTTCACGCTCGTCTCGCCGAAGGTCAACGAATCGATCCCCTTCGTGGTCTTCTCGTTCGTCATCGCCGTGCTGCTCATCTGGACCCACCGCAAGAACATCGAGCGCCTGAAGGCCGGCACCGAGTCGAAGATCTACATCTGGAAACCCCGCAAGGTCAGCGGAGAGCCGCCCCGCAACGGGAACGGCGACCAGACCCCGTCCGGGAAGTAGTCCGCCCCGGAAAAAGGACTTTCCGGACCAATTTTCCCGAATGACGGAATAAAAGTCCCCGAAAGGATTTCGGGAGCGTTTTTTCCGTATCTTTGCCCCCAGAACCGTGTATCTTCCCTTTACACCAACCTATGTTACAGGAGAATCTGATAAAAATCTACGAAAAGAGCTTCCGCGAGAACCGTGAGATGTCGGCACTGACCGACTACTTCAAGAACGAGACCTTCTCCTACTACGAGATGGCCAAGGAGATCGCCAAGCTCCACCTCGTCTTCAAGAAGGCCGGCATCAAACGCGGCGACAAGATCGCCCTGATCGGCCGCAACAACCCCCGTTGGTGCATCACCTACATCGGCACGATCACCTACGGTGCGGTCATCGTGCCGATCCTGCAGGACTTCACCCCGGCGGACGTCATCCACATCATCAACCACTCGGAGAGCCGCCTGCTCTTCCTGGGCGACAACTTCTGGGACGTGATCGAGGAGGACCAGATCCGGCAGATCGAGGCGGTCTTCTCGCTGACGGACTTCCACGTGATCTACGAACGCGACGGCAAGTCGCTGACCAAGTTCCAGCGCGACATCCTGAAGAACTACCGCAGCAAGTACCCGCGCGGATTCAGCATCAACGACATCAAGTACCCCGAGGTGCCCAACGACCAGGTCATCCTGCTCAACTACACGTCGGGCACGACCGGCTACTCGAAGGGCGTGATGCTCACGGCCAACAACCTCACGGGCAATGTCGTGTTCGCCATGTCGGCCGTCAACACCCAGACCGGCAACCGCTACTTCCAGCAGGGCGGGCGCACGCTCTCGTTCCTGCCGCTGGCCCACGCCTACGGCTGCGCCTTCGACTTCCTCGCCCCGCTGGCCGTCGGCGGACACATCACGCTGCTCGGACGCATCCCCTCGCCGAAGATCCTGCTCGAAGCGATGGCCGTCGTCAAGCCCACGGTGATCTGCTGCGTGCCGATGATCCTCGAAAAGGTCTACCGCAAGCAGGTACTCCCGATGCTCGAAAAGGGACCCATGTCGATCGCCGTGAAGATTCCGCTCCTGAACACGGCCATCTATTCGGTCATCCGCAAGAAGCTCATGGACGCCTTCGGCGGCAACGTCGCGATCTTCATCGTCGGCGGCGCCCCGATGAATCAGGAGACCGAGACCTTCCTCATGAAGATCCACTTCCCGATCACGATCGGCTACGGCATGACCGAATGCGCCCCGCTCATCAGCTTCACGCCCGACAACGAGTTCAAGCCCGGATCGTGTGGCCGCTATCTGAAGGAGCTGCTCGAAGTGAAGATCGACTCGGCGGACCCGGAGCACACGGCCGGCGAGATCCTCGTACGCGGCGAGCACGTCATGAAGGGATACTACAAGAACGACAAGGATACGCAGAAGGTGCTCGACGCGGACGGCTGGCTCCACTCGGGCGACATGGGCACGATGGACCCCGACGGCACGCTCTACATCCGCGGCCGCTCGAAGACGATGATCCTCTCGGGCAACGGACAGAACATCTACCCCGAAGAGATCGAGGACAAGCTCAACAACATGTATCTCGTACTCGAATCGCTCGTGATCGACGTCGGCGAGGGACGCCTGCGCGCGATGGTCGTTCCGGACTACGAGCAGGCCGAGGCCGAGGGGGTCGACAAGAACGACCTGCCCGAAATCATGCAGAACAACCTCAAGGAGCTCAACACGCAGCTGGCTGCCTACGAACGGGTGGCCGAGATCGTCCTCTACCCCACGGAGTTCGAGAAGACGCCGAAACGCAGCATCAAGCGTTACCTCTACAGCCCGTCGCTGCTGAACAAGTAGCCGTCGCGGGCGTCGGGAAGAGTCGCAGGATTGGGACGGCCCACAAACAGGCCGTCCCAATCAATTAGGAACAACCGCATACAAGGAAAAGCATGAAAAAAGGGCTGTTGGTTTGTCTGGTTTTGCTTTGCGGCCTCGGACGGGCGGCAGGGCAAACCGAAGTGTGCCTGGTGGGAACCCGACACGAACCCTGCGCTTACTTCAACAGCGACAGCGTCCATGTCATCCTGTCGCGGGTACGGCCCGACGTGGTGCTGATGGAACTGGACTCCTCCTTTTTCGACCGGAACTTCCGCTTCGACCTGGAGCGGTATCCCGACCTGCTGTCGACGAACGAAACCATCGCGGCGCACCGCTATCAGCAGGAGCGGGGCGTGGATCTGCGTCCTTTCGAGATCACGGGCCGGAACGAATGGTATCGCGCGCACCGTTACTTTGAACGGCAGGACAGCATGTGGCGCGACGCGCTGGCCCTGTATCGGGCGGACCGGCTCGGCCGGAAGGACCGGGAGGACATGGAGCTGATCCTCCAGGTGATGAACTACAACGACATGCAATTCGCTTCCCCCCGGGACATGAATTCCAGCATGACGATGGGATACCTGACGCTCCGCGAATACATACTCTACCAAAAACTGGTCTCCATCGTGGAGAGCGAGCCGCAGCTCGGCCGCTGGCGGGACTTTGTCCGGATATGGTCCTCCCGCTGGTATGAGCGCAACGGGGTGATGGCGGCCAATATCCGGCGGATGGCCGAGGCTTATCCCGGCAAACGGCTGCTGGTTCTGGTCGGGCTGGAGCACAAGCCCGGACTGCTGAAACTGCTGAATGCGTGCGACGGAATCGTATTGAAAGAATATTGGGAGTTTCAGGAGTGAGGCTGCGACCGGACAAAAGGAAATATCAGCCGAAGTCGGGAGCGTTTTCCATGGATTTTTCCGTATCTTTGCTCCCATGAGAGTTCTCCGCAAACAGGCCATCGGCGAAAACCTGCTCTACCTCATGGTATGGGCGGCCATCATCCTCGTGCCGGTGCTCAACTCGCAGATGATGTCCGAGCTGCACATCAACCTCGAGAACGTGCTCATCGCCTGGCGGCAGATCGCCCCCTACCTCGTCATCTTCATCATCCACAACTACCTGCTGGCGCCGCGCCTGATGCTCCGCCGCCACTACAAGGCCTACGTTCTGTGCGACATCGCGCTCATCATCCTCGTCTTCTGGATCGTCTACCTCTACGAGGAGCGGCTGTCGGACCACCTCGCCCTGCAGGGCACCCCCGAGGCGGTCGATGCCTACCGCAAGGCGTCGTTCTCGAATCTGGAGATCTACTGGAACGTCGTGCTGGGCTTCTTCATGACGGGCGCCAACACGGGCATCAAGCTCATCTACCAGTCGATGCGCGACGAGCAGAAGATGGAGGAGCTCAAGCGGCAGAACCTTCAGGCCGAGATGGACTACCTGAAGTACCAGATCAACCCGCACTTCTTCATGAACACGCTCAACAACATCCACGCCCTGATCGACATCGACACGGAGTGTGCGAAGAGTGCGGTCATCGAGCTCTCCAAGATGATGCGCTACGTGCTCTACGACTCGGGGCGCGAGCTCATCCCGCTCAACAAGGACCTCCAGTTCCTGCAAAACTACATCGAACTGATGCGCATCCGCTACACAGACACGGTGGACATCCGCGTGGAGTATCCGCACGACCTGCCCGAGCAGGTCTCGATCCCGCCACTGCTGCTGATCGTCTTCGTGGAGAACGCCTTCAAGCACGGCATCAGCTACAACCGCCCGTCGTTCATCCGCCTGACGGTCGCCTACACGGAGGGCCGCGTGCGCTGCACGATCGCCAACAGCCGCCACGGAACAAGCCGCGGCCACGCGACCGGCATCGGACTGGAGAACGTCCGCAAACGCCTCGCGCTCATCTACGGGGACGAGAACTACTCACTCGACATCCGCGAAGAGGAGGACACCTATACCGTAAACCTGATTATCCCGACGCTCCATGCTTAAGTGTATCGCCATCGACGACGAACCGCTCGCGCTGCAGAAACTGAAGATCTACATCTCGAAGATCCCCTATCTGGAGCTCGTCGCCACGTGCCACAACGCCCTCGAGGCGCAGCAGCTGCTCGCCGGACAGGCCGTCGATCTGATCTTTCTGGACATCAACATGCCCGATCTGAACGGGGTGGATTTCGTGCGCACGCTGCACGAGCGGCCGATGGTGATCTTCACGACGGCCTATTCGGAGTATGCCGTCGAGGGGTTTCGGCTCGACGCCATCGACTACCTGCTCAAACCCTACAGCTTCGCCGACTTCAGCCGCTCGGCAGCAAAGGCGCAGTCGCTCTACGAACTGCTCCACCGCCCCCGCACGACCGGCTCCGACGAAGAGACCGAAGCGCTGCCCAAGGACCGTGAATACATCTCCGTGAAGGCCGACTACAAGGTCTCGCTCGTGCGCATCGCCGACATCGTCTACCTCGAAAGCGAGGGCGAGTACGTCCGCATGCACCTTGCGGACGGCTCGACGATCACAACCCTCTTCCGCCTGAAGAACATGGAGGCGGCGCTGCCGACCGACACCTTCATGCGCGTACACCGCTCCTACATCGTCAACCTGCGCTGCATCAAATCCTACGTCAAGGGGCGCATCTTCCTCGGGGAGACGGAGTACGTCCCCATCGGCGAGAACTACAAGGAGGCGTTCCAGCACTACATCGAACGCACGTACAGGAATCTGTAAGCGGCCGCCGCGCAGGGATGCTACCGCGCCGCGGAGAGGTCGGGGAAGCCGGTCAGCTGCACATAACACCCGTCACGGCATTCGCAACAGTAGTGCACGCGCCCGTTCGTCAGCACGACATAGCGCGCCCCAAGCACCGAATTGTAACGCACGACCTGCGAAAGGACCTTCTCATTGACCGGCACATCGGGAGCCTTGCATTCGGCGACAAGCAGCGGACGGGCACAGCCGTCCACAACCACGACATCCGCGCGCTGCGGCTGTCCGTTGAGCGCCACGGCATATTCGGCCACGATGCGCCCGGGCTGCGCCCCGCAGTGCGATACGAGGTAGGCCACGAGGTGCTGCCGCACCCACTCCTCGGGCGTCAGCACGAGGTACTGCCCGCGCAGCGCGTCCCAGATTTCGACCTGCGCGCCCTGCCGCCGGGCGCGCAGCCGAATGGCAGGAAAATTGAGTTTGGGGAGCCGGAGCATTGACGTATCGAAAAAATTCGTATCTTTATCCGGTAAATATACGAAACTTATGCGAAGAGTATTTGCGATCGCAGCCATTTTTTCGTGCTGGGGCCTCGCCGCACAGCCCTGCGCCCCCTCGGAAGGGCGCGAACAGCCGCGCTGCGAAGTGATCGCCTACCCCACGGCCGAGGCGGCCACGGCGGCCGACGGCGGCAACAACCGCTATTTCACGCGCATCACCCAGTGGGCGCGGCAGAGCGACACGCTCTCGACGCCCTTCACCGTACCGTTCGTCTGGGCCAACCGGCAGGTGCTCTTCCACGTCGGCTCGGCCTCGGTGCCCTATGAGGTACTCGTCAACGGACGGCGCGTGGCCCGCAACGCCGACGGCAACACCCCGGCGGAGTTCAACCTCACGCGCTATGTCCGCGAGGGCCGCAACCGGCTGGACCTGATCCTCACCCAACCCTCCGACGCGGCGCCGCTCGAAAGCTGGAAGGAGGCCGGAGCAGCCCCCGGTGTCACGGACACGTGGATCATGAGCCAACCGACGATGCGCGTGCGCGACGTCCTGACGAAGTGCTGGCCAAGCAACGACGGCGACGGCACGGCCGTGGCCGAGGTGGGCATCGTCGTGAAGAGCAGCGCCCTCAATCCGCGCACCTCGCGCATCTACTACGATCTGCTGACACCGTCGGGCGAGACCGCCGCCACGGGATACAAGGAGCTGACGCTCGACATGCGCCGCGAGGATACGCTGCGTTTCGTGACCCGCATTCCGGCCCAGCTGCTCTGGAGCGCCGAGCTGCCGACGCTCTACACGCTGCGCCTGAAGACGCAGCACGAGGGGCGCTTCGGCGAATACCTCGAGCTGCCGCTCGGCTTCCGCACCGTCGCCACCGACCCGCAGGGCCACATGACGATCAACGGCCAGCCGGTGCGCCTGCACGCCTACGAGATCAATCCGCAGATCGTCAGCGCCAACCTGCTGGCCCGGCTGCGCGAACTGGGCTTCAACACCCTGAAGTTCATGCCCGGATACATCTCGCCCGAGCTGCTGGAGATGTGCGACATCCAGGGCGTCTACGTCGTCGCCCAGGCCCCGATCGACTCCAGCAAAAGCGGCGCCTCGCGCCGCAAGGAGGGCAACCCCTCGAACGATCCGGCCTGGCAGGCCGCCTACATCGAACGCACCGGGGACAGCTACCACACGACCAAGCGCCACCCGTCGGTGATCGCCTTCTCGCTGGCCAGCATGTCGTCGAACGGCATCAACCTCTACGAGAGCTACCTGAATCTGAAGCGCTACGGCGATTCTCGGCCGATCATCTACCCCGACGCCGCGGGCGAGTGGAACGACGATCCGCTGCTGCTGGACTGATCCCGGCCGCCGGACCGGCAGGCATGTCGGCCCGGCGCGCAGGATCGGACGGCGCACAGGATCGGACGACGCGCAGGATCGGACGGCGCGGGCGGCCGGCACATGCGGTCCATAATTACAGGTGCGGAACAGAAAAGCTCCCGATTCCGGGGCAAAAAGGGACTTTCGGAGCAAAAAACACATTTTTTTGAAATTTTTTTCCGGTTTTATTTGGAGATATAAAAATTATAGCTACCTTTGCACTCGCAATCACGAATGATTGATGCCTCTCTAGCTCAGTTGGTAGAGCACGACACTCTTAATGTTGGGGTCCAGGGTTCGAGCCCCTGGGGGGGTACTAAAAGAGAGCAAGCAAAACTTGCTCTCTTTTTTTTGCATACGAACCTAAATACACCTGTGTCATGTACGATTACGATAATCGAGTGATCATCACGCTCGACGCCGGCGGCACGAACCTCGTGTTCGGAGCCATGCAGGCCAACAAATTCATTGTCGATCCCATCACCCTCCCGTCGAATGCCGACAACCTGGACAAGTGCCTCGCCACGATGGTCGAAGGCTTCCGTCAGATCATGGCCCGCGTGCCCGAGAAGCCCGTGGCGATCAGCTTCGCCTTCCCCGGTCCAGCCGACTACCCCAACGGCATCATCGGCGGCTACCTGCCCAACTTCCCGTCGTTCCGCGACGGCGTAGCCCTCGGCCCCTTCCTCGAGGCGAAATTCGGCATCCCGGTCTTCATCAACAACGACGGCGACCTGTTCGCCTTCGGTGAGGCGCTGGGCGGGGCCCTGCCCGAGGTCAACGCCCGGCTCGAAGCACTCGGCAGCTCGAAACGCTACAGGAACCTGCTCGGGTACACCTTCGGCACGGGATTCGGCATCGGCATGGTCATCGACAACCGCCTCAACCGCGGCGACAACTCCTGCGTCGAGACCTTCTGCCTGCGCCACAAGAAGATGCCCGACATCATCGTCGAGGACGGCGTGGCCGTGCGTGCCATCAAGCGCGTCTACGGCGAGCTGACGGGCAATCCCGACCACGGACTCGAGCCGAAGGACATCTGCGAGATCGCCGACGGCACGCGCGAGGGCGACGCCGAAGCGGCGAAGAAGGCCTTTGCCGAGCTGGGCGAGGTGGCCGGCGACGCCATGGCTACGGCCGTGACGCTCGTCGACGGACTGATCGTCATCGGCGGCGGCATCACCGCCGCCCGGCGCTACATCATGCCAAGCCTGCTGCGCGAACTGCGCGCAAAGATTCACCAGCTGAATGGCAACGAGCTCAACCGCGTCCAGATGAAGGTCTACGACCTGGACAACGACGAGGAGTTCGCCGCCTTCGCCAAGGGTGACCTGCGCACGCTGAAGGTCTACGGTACGGACCGCTATGTGGCCTACGACCCGCAGAAGCGCGTCGGCGTCATGATCTCGAAGCTCGGAGCCAGCAAGGCTATCTCGGTCGGCGCCTACGCCTTTGCGTTGAGCCAGCTGGACCAGGAGGCCGGCAAGGAGCAGTAATCGCGTCAAAACGCCCCGAAAGGTCAAAAGAAGGGACTCCGGCGAAGACCCGGACGGAGGCAAAAGCTGCCCCGGCAGGCACGACGGACGGATCCCCGGCAGGCGCGACAAAAAGAGAGGAAACAAAGATTTCAAAAGATACAGACGAGTCATGTACAAGTTCAAACCCATTCTGAAAACCATCATCTGGGGCGGCGAGAAGATCGTGCCCTACAAGCAGATCAAGACCGACCAGCACTCCGTCGGCGAGAGCTGGGAGTTGTCGGGCGTCAAGGGCGACGAGTCGGTCGTGGCCGAAGGTCCCGACGCCGGCATGACGCTGCCCGCGCTGATCGCCCGCGACGGGGCGAAACTGCTCGGCAAAAAGAACTTCGAGCGCTTCGGAGAGGAGTTTCCGCTGCTCATCAAGTTCATCGACGCACGGCAGGACCTCTCGATCCAGGTGCATCCGAACGACAAGCTGGCCTGGGAGCGCCACCACTCGAAGGGCAAGACCGAGATGTGGTACGTCGTGGCGACGGACGAAGGTGCCCACCTGCGTTCGGGCTTTGCGAAGCAGGTGACGCCCGAGCAGTACGAAGCCAGCGTCGCGAACCACACCATCACGGACATTCTGACCGACTACCGCATCGCCCCGGGCGACGTCTTCTTCCTGCCGGCGGGCCGCGTGCACGCCATCGGCGCCGGGTCGTTCATCGCCGAGATCCAGCAGACGTCGAACATCACCTACCGCATCTACGACTACGGCCGCGTGGGTGCCGACGGCAAGCCCCGCGAGCTGCACACCGAGCTGGCGAAGGAGGCCATCGACTACACCGTGCTGCCCGACTACCGCACACACTACGAGACGGCCAAGGACCGCCCCGTCGAGCTCGTGTCGTGCCCCTACTTCACCACGACGCTCTTCGACCTGACGAAGGAGTACACGCTCGACCGGACGGCGAAGGATTCGTTCCTCGTCGTGATCTGCATCGAGGGCCGCGGCACGCTCACCGACAGCGAGGGCAACACCGTTCCGGTGCACCAGGGCGAGACGGTGCTCGTGCCCGCCACCGCCACCTCGCTGCGCTTCACGCCCGAGGAGAACATGAAGGTGCTGACCAGCTCGATCGACTGATCCGCCGCAGACGACATGCGGCAGCGGCCCGACCGGTCCGGACCGCAGCCGAACTCCGACAAAAAAGGGCTGTCCGCAATGCGGACAGCCCTTTTTCACATCGGTATCGGGACTATTCGAGCGTTGCACCGTATCCCGCATACTCCGCAGCCACGACAAACGTGCCGGTTGCCGGATCGTTCGTCGACAGCGGACTCTCGGTCTTCTTGGAATAGGTGCCCTTCTCGGGATAGTACGACGTCGGGTTATTGCTTCCGTCGAAGTACATCTTCCAGCCGCTGGTGCCGTATACGATGTTGCCCGCCTTATCCAGGTCGATATTCGGCCACGGACCGTTCGTATTGTAATCGTAGGTCACACGCATGATGGAGACATACTTTGCCGCTGTAGCGTAGAGGACGTTCTTCGAGAAGAGAACCGAACCGATCTGGTCCATCTGGAAGTAGGCCGAACCCATACCGGCCGGGTTGGAGGCACCGCTGCCATAGCTGATCAGGTCCACGAAGGTGTTGTTCGTGCAGGTGATGCTCAGGTTGGAGAGCGAGCCCGTAAGCGAAGCCTGGTGCGTCTGGAAGAGCAGCGTAAAGGCGGAGCTTACGTTTTCACCCATGCGCGAATAGAGCACGTTGTTCTCGAAGGCCATCGTCCTGAAGCCCGAAAGGCCGCTCTTGAGGTGCTCCGTGAGCTTGAAGAGCGCATAGGAGGTCTCCGTACCCGGCTCATAGCGCAGCTTGCAGTTGCGGAAGATGATGTTCTCGACATACGAGCCCTCCTTCGTCGAACTGTACGATGCGAGCAGGCTCTTGCCGTTGCCGAAGGTGATGTCGCAATCCTCGAAGATCAGCGTCTTGGCACCGCCGACGTCGTTCGTCATGGTGAAGAGCTGCGAGTTGGCGCCGTTGCGCATGTCAATTTCGAGGTTCTTGAAGGCGAAGACGGCATCGCGGTTGCGCAGGTGGAACTGGTTTTTCAGGTTGAGCTTGGTCTTGCGGTCGGCATAACGGCCGATGAAGACGGCGTCGTTCTGCATGTAGTTGTTCGCCGTGGTGATGGCAAACGAATTGTTCGCCTCGCCGCCGTCAAGGAAATAGACCGAAAGCGTACTGCTCAATGCCAGCTCGGTTTCGGGATCGGTTGCGGTCGCGAGCTTGAGCTTCTCCGAATCCTGGTTGTAGATCACGCCTTCGATCTCGACACCCGAAACATAGTAGTCATTCGGATCGAGCGCCACGGCCACCGTCGAATTGGTTGCCGATGCCACCTCGCTGAAGAGTTCGCCGACATAGGCCACCACGTAAATCGTGTAGCTCGTCTCGGCCTCGAGGCCTTCGACCGTCACGGAGGAACCGACAACCGCCGTACCCTCCAGAAGCACCTTGTCGGCATCGGGAGCCTCCTCCGTCGACTTCAGGCAGAGGTACTTCCAGCCGTCGGCATTGGCCGAAACCGTCACGTCGAACGTCAGCGACGAAGTGGTCGGAGCCACGGTCTCCGAGTTGGCCACGCTCACCGTCGGAGCCACGGGAGCCTCACCCGTGCACTCGACCTGAATCTTGGAGATGCACGAATAGCTGCCCGACACGGCCAGGATGGCCACATCCTGCTCGGAGTTGGCCGTGGCGCGCGTCCCGGCGGCCGGAGCCGTCACGACGAGTTCGGCCACCCCCTCGACCGCCTCGGTCAGACGGGCCGTCCACCCCTCGGGAGCCGTCACGATCGTCTGGTCGACACCCGTCATCTTCACCTCGAAGCGCTTGGTCGCACCTGCATCGAAGAGCTGCACGCCCTCGGTCGGAGTGACGATCTGGCAGAGGAAGTCCTTCAGGATGGGGATGAGCAGCTCGCGGCCGTCGAGCAGCTTGATGTAGAGGCAGTCACCCTCGATGCGCACCGCCTCGAAGAACTTGTCGGTCACCTCGTTCGAGCCCACCGCCTTGACGGGATTGCCGGCCGTGTCGAGCACGTTGTCGTAGGTCTTGCCGCCGTCGTAGCTCACCTGCCAGCAGCCCGTCGTCTCGTCGACGCGGAATTGCGGCGTCACGCCGTCCTCGGCCTCGGCCTTCACGCCCAGCGACGTGAAGGTCTTGCCGCCGTCGTAGCTCACCTGCCACATGCCGTTCTCGTCGATGCCGATGACGGGAATCACCGCCTCGGCCTCGCTGCCCTGGACGAGTTCGATGGTCTCGCCGTTGGTCAGCGTAATCACATACTTGCCGTCGACTACCTCGACCTCGGAGATCGTGGCGCCGCCGTAGAGCGCCTGCAGGGCCTCGATGTTGCCGTTGAGCGCGTCGACCTGCGTTTCGAGCGCCTGCACGCGGCTCTTCAGGTCGTCGATCGCATCCCACAGGTCGTCGTTGTTGTCGCACGACTGGAAAGAGGCAGCCAGCGCGACGAAGAACAGGATCAGATACTTTTTCATAATGTTTATCGCGTATTGTTATTTATTTCAGTGAATTGAGCCATCCGGGCACATACCCGAGACGTTCGCGCAGCTGCGCCTCGTAGAGCGACTGCGGCTCGACGGGCGTGCCGTTGCTTTCGAGGTAGAGCGTCTGCAGCTCGTCGCTCGACTCCGTCTCGGCCCAGCCGCCGGCAGCCTCGGAGTAGACGCCGAAGTTGACCGCGGCGCCGTGGAAGCCCACGATGATCGGCGGCATGATCTTCCACCAGTCGTTGTTCGGGAGCCACCACTTGAACACCCCGCCGCCGAAGTCGTGCTTCGCCCGCGTGGCATTGAGGTTCCAGAGCGTCAGGTCGCGCAGGTGGTTGGGGACGTTCGAGACGTCGCCGCCGAAGCGCCACTGCACGAAGCCGCCCGTACAACGGTCCACGAGCGTGGCCCGCGGCTGCTTGGAGTGCGACTCGAAGAGGGCGTCGTCACCCCACGTGTTGTTCCACAGCACGGTGCCGATCGACTGGTTCGAGACGCCCGACGCGTGGTACTGTCCGGCATTGTCGAGGAACGTGCCGCCCGGCAGGCCGCTCGACGTCGTGCACTCGTAGCCGCTCGTGCGGTCCACGACCTTGCCGATGAAGACGCGCGAGGAGCCCTGCGCCCGCACGGCCGAGTGGCCGCGGTTGCCCGTGATCGTGATGTCGTAGGCCGAGCAGTTGGCCGCCGAGGAGAAGGTCAGGGCCTCGCTCACGTCCTCGAAGTCGACGCGCCGCACCCACGAGTTGGTCAGACGCATCATGTTCAGGGGCTTGAAGGCGCCGTCGTCCTCCCACGAGACGTGGTGGCCGAAGTTCTCCTTCGCGTCTCCCACGAAGGTCAGGTCCTCGACGCCGACATTTTCGTAATGGGGAAACTCGCGGATCTCCCAGTTGTACCGGGCCTCGACCTCGTGCATGATCGGCTCATGGAAGGTCACCGTACCGTTGCCGACCGACTTCACCTGATGGTAATCGTAGACGCAGACGGTCTGGATATCGCTCATGGCGGGCTTGTCCACGGTCTTGGGGGCCAGCTCCTTGGCCACCAGCTCGGGGTCGTTGTTCTGCAGGTAGAGCATCACCCAGTCTCCTGCCGAGATGCCGGCCGTCGAGGCCACCTTCACAGAGAAGGCGCCCTTCGCGGCATCTTCGGTCACGCTCGTCAGGGCCGAATAGCTGTTGCCGATGCGCGTGCTGTTGTGCTTGATGTTCAGCATCACGGGCGACGACCACAGATCGGACGTGGCGGGATAGTTCTTCGTCTTCATGATCAGGCGCGTCTTGTCGCGGCCGGCACCCTTGATGACGAAGTTGCCGCCCAGAAGGATGATGTCCGAGCTGCTGTACTCGATGGTCTGCCCCTCGTTGACGATCGGCGTGTCGCGCCGCGCATCGTCCGTCTCGTCGTGCAGGACGTAGTCGCCCTCGGGGAAGTAGATGATCGCCCGCGCATTGGCGTTGGCATGCGTGTCGCCCGGGGCACGGTAGAGCTTCAGCTCGCGCAGCAGCGCGCAGAACGCCTCGCGCGAGGAGGTCTGGCCCGTGGGATCGAGCCCGTAGTCGAGGACGTTGTAGACCTTGTAGCCCAGGCCCCAGACGTCGGGGGGCGCCACCTCGCCGTGTCCGTAACCGGCATACGAATAGTCGAGCAGGACGTTATCCGCAGTTCCGGCCTTAAAATTTCGCCACGCCGCGCAGGCGTTGGCATCCAGCTGCTCGTTGAGCAGCACGACTTCCAGCGGCACGATCTTCAGATACCCCTTCGGAGAGGTCACGACAACCGACAGCGTCACCGGCTCCTCGGCCTGACGGGCCACGGCGGGTGCCGTGACGATCAGCTCGGTCTCCGTAAGCTCGGCGCGCCAGCCCTCGGGGGCTTGGATCACCGCCTCGGCCACGTTCGACTGCACGACCTCGAACGAACGCGTCTCCCCGAGGTAGAACTTCTCGCTCTCCCCGGCCACGATCTCCAGTCCGAAGTCGTCGCAGACGGGCAGCGTCAGCTTCCCGCCCGAGAGCAGCTCGATGGAGAGCAGTCCGCCCTCCTCGTCATACTCCACCTCCTTGAAGACGGAGCTGTAGCCGATGACGACGTTGCCGCCCACGGCATTGACCGGCTCGCCGTTCTGCAACAGGGGTTCGTAGGTAGCGCCGCCGTCGAGGCTCACCTCCCACGTGCCGTCCGCCGCGACGCGCAGCCGGGGCGTGATGCCGGACGCATTCTCGGCATGCTCCCCGTCGGCCACGGGCCAGGCGGGCACTTCGCTGCCGTCGACCAGCAGGCGCGTGAAGGTCGCCCCGCCGTCGAGGCTCACGATCCAGTAGCCCTCGGCGTCGATGTTCAGCAGGGGCACCAACGCATCGAGCTTTTCACCCTCGATGATGAGGTACTTGCTGCCGTCGCTCAATTCGAGCACATAGCCTTTCTCGTCGGGCGTGACCCCGACAATGACCGTCGATTCGTCCATCAGCCGATGGAGCGCCTCGATGCTGGTATTCACCTCGCCGACCCGGGTCTCCAGCGCGGCCACCCGGTCGCTCAGTTTCCCGATCTCGTCGCGGATACCGTCGGTCTTCTCACACGATTGCAGCACCAAGGCCGAAGCGGCCGCAATCCATAAAAACAACCTGTTCATATTCGATTTGCAGTGATAAATTAGTGTTCCGTATCGTAGGGGAGCACCCCGGAGAGCACCCGCTCGCGGTACCAGACGTCGTCGTGGTCGCGCAGCAGCACGGCCAGTTCGCCGCAGAGCGAGGCGAAGAGTTCGGGATGCTCCGCAGGGGAGAGCGAATGCAGCTGGTAGGGGTCGTTCACGTCGTCGTAGAGCAGCACGCGCTCCAGCGCGCCGCTGCGGTCGATCTGCAGCTCCATGGTGTGGGTCAGCGTCTTCAGGCCGCGCGCCTGAGGGAAGAAGCCGCGGACCAACCCTCGGGCATCGCGCTCGCCGTCGAGGTTGCGCAGGTAGAGCGCCGCACGCGGCCGCTCGGGCTGCACGGCGTCGTTGCGCAGCACGGCCGAGAAGTCGCGCCCCTCGACGCTCGCCGGGATGCGGTCGGCAAGCCCCGCCAGGCCGAGCAGCGTCGGCATGATGTCGGGCGACGAGAGCAGCAGGTCATCCACGCGGTGCGCGATCCGCCCCGGATAGCGCACGACGAAGGGGATGTTGAGCGACTCGCGCCAAATCGAGTTCTTCGGGTCGGTGACCGAGTGGCTGGTCATCGTCTCGCCGTGGTCCGAGGCGAAGACGACGATCGTGTTGTCGGTCAGCCCCTCGCGGTCCAGCGTCGCAAGCAGCCGCCCGAACTCGCGGTCGATGCCGCTCACGTTGGCGAAATAGTAGCGCGCCGCGGCCGCCTTGGCCATCGTCGTGTCGGCATTGTCGCGCACGAGCAGCTCGCCGAGCGACTTGTCCTTGTAAAGTTCGTAACCCTCCAGGTCGCAGTCCTCGGTCGAGGCATAGGGCGAATGGGGCGGGTTGATGCCGAGCATCAGGAGGAAGGGCTTGCGGCCGTCGCGCTCGCCGCCGCGGTTCTCGATGTAGGCGATTGCCTTCGAGATCTCATGCTGCGGCGACCACTCGTCCACGTCGTGGCGGTTGCCCTCCGTATCCCAGTAGTGGGGATGCTTGTGGACGTCGTAGGTACCGTAGGAGTACCAGTAGTTGAAGCCGTGGCGCCGCTCGGGCGGCGTGTAGGCATCCCACTCGGGCACTGCGTCGCTCACGTAGGTGCCCGGACGCTGGGGGTTGTTCTTCGTCGGATAGTCCACGTGCAGCTTGCCGATGTAGGCGCAGTCGTAGCCCGCCGCGGAGAAGACGTCGCCGATGCACTCGGCATCCTCGCGCAGCGAACTCTCGGGACGCTCCGACATGCAGTTCAGCACCACGCCGCTGCGCTCGGGATACATGCCCGAGAGGAGCATGCCGCGGTGGGGGCTGCTCACGGGGCAGTTGCTCACGGCCTCGCTCAGGACGACGGACTCGCCGGCAAAGCGGTCCAGGTTGGGCGTGTGGACCGGATCGCCGCGCCAGGCCACCTGCTCCGCATATTCGGGATCGCTCCAGAAGCCCAGCGACGAATTGCGGAACTGATCCGGAAAGACGTAGATCACGTTCGGATGCTCGGTCGCCGCCGGAGCGCAGGCTGCCAGGGCAAGCCCGGCAAAAGGAATCACTCTGTCAAGTTTCATCATCGCTTATCTCTTTTCAATGAGTCTAACCTCGCGTGTCGCACCCTCGCGGCACGTGAAGGTCAGCACGGTATTCTTCCGTCCGGTTTCTACCCGCACGCCGTCCGTATCGCCCTCGGCCTGCCAGTGGCCCCGGAGCGTCACACGCACTTCGGAGGCAATCGACGGGTTGTCGATCCACGAGCGCGAATAGATGCTCCGCTCGATGCGCTTGCCGTCGGCATCGAACTTCTCGTCGCTCGGACCCTCATAATAGCGCAGGTCGGGATCGGCCACGGCGACCGTCAGGGCGTCCTTCCGCTCGTCGATCATCACCAGCGACGGCAGCGACACCTCCACAAGGCGTCCCTCGCCGACCTCACCCCCGCGGAAGAGGGCATAGGCCTCGATGCCGGTCGGAATGTCGCGCACGATGTGGGCCGCCGCGTCGCAGCGCACCACCTCGTAGGGCAGGCGGCGGGCATAGCGGGCCGCCTCGTCGTCCGTGGCGTGCACGACCATCAGGTATTCGTAGTCGCCGCCCGAGACCTCGCCGTCGCCGTGGTCGATCCACGCCGTGGCAAAATTGTTCTCGGTCGGGGCGTCGGTCTCCTCGTGCAGCGAGTGCTGGAGGCTCTTGGCCACATGCACCCGGCCGCGCGGGACGATGTAGAGGTTATGCAGGTTGTCGCGCAGCACGGCCCCGTTCGTCAGCTCCGCCTCGTAGGGGAAGGTGCTCACCTCGGCGCCGTCGACGACGACCGGATCGGACTCGTGCTCCAGATAGTTCTGGAAGAGCGTCGTGTGCACGCCTCCCTCGGCCGCGTTCTCGATGTCCGAGCCGAGGCAGACGATGCGGTTGTCGAAGAGGAAGACGCTCTTCTGCGCCCGGAGCGTGCCGTTGTACTTGTCGTGGTCGTGGAGCCGCATGGCAAAGAGTCCGTTGCGGCCGCCGAGGCTCACGCCGCCGACGAACGTCTCGTCCGAGAGCAGCATCTCCTCGTATCCGGAGAAGGTGTCCACGTTGCGGATGTCGGCCTTCAGGCGCTCCATCGGGATTGCCAGGGCCGTCGTGCCGGGGATGTGGCACCAGTCCCACCCCTCCTGCCGGAATCCGCTGCCGAAGGCGCTCACGGGATCGCCGTCGCCGAGCAGCTGCACGCTGCCGTTCGTCAGGTAGCGTCCGTAGTGGTTGGCACCCTGGTAGATCTCCGCTGACCAGACGTAGCGGCTGTGTCCGGCGACGGTCACGAGCCAGTCGCCGCGCCGATGCGAGAGCGAGGCGTTGTATCCGTAGACGTGCGTCCCCTCGGGCGAGGGTTCGGCCGCGATGCCGGCCGCACGGAAGCGCCGCGTATAGGCATCCTCCCCCGCAGCCAGCCGCAGGTAGGCGGCCGCCAGCTCCGGGTCGATCTCCTGACTGCCGTCGGGCGATCCGGCCACGGCAAGGCGCGCATAGTGCCACGGCACGAGCGCACCGCGACCGTCGGGATGGCGGCCCGAGAGGGCCAGCGGGAAGGACCGCAGGTTGCAGTAGAAGCGCATCTCGAGCAGCGCGCGTTTCAGCACGGCGTGGCTCTCGGGACTTACGGCGAAGCGCGTCTTCGAGAGCAGCCACACGGCATTCACCGCACCGCCGCTGAAACCGTCGACGGCATAGGCCGGATAGTGGTGGCGGTGGTGGAAGACCGTGCCGTCGCTCTTGAAGCAGGGCGACGTGCCCTCGGTCACCTTGTAGCCGTTGTCCACCCAGCGGGAGAAGGCCTCCAGATAGGCCGCCTTCGCGGGGGTGTCGGGCAGCATCACGATGCTCGCCAGCCGGCCGATGAGCGACGTGTTGAAGGCGTCGATGTCCATGCCGGGCACCTCGGGCGGGAGTTTCACCTCGCCCACACCCGAGAACCACTCCATGGCCTGCTGCACGTCGTGCTCCAGGCCGGCGCGGCGCAGCACGTCGCGCATGATGACCGGCGCCGTATAGAAGTTGCGCATGCTGTAGCCGAGGTGGTGCAGCGTACCCTGCGCACTGCCGGCGGCGAAGCCCTGGTCGAGCAGGTGGCGCGTCAGCAGCACGTACATCCGCTCCAGCTCCCCGCGCTCGGCCGACCCCTCCGGGGCGGCATTCCAGGCCACGGCCAGCTGGAAGAGGAAATCGTTGCAGCCGCGCAGCGTCTGGCCGTTCGCGCCGTAGAGTTTGGCCACCTCCGTGAGTCCGAGGTTGATGTAGGTCTCGGCGTAGCGCACGAACCAGACGGGCTTGCCGTGCAGCGTGCCGTCGGCATTCTCCGTGATGCCGTAGGCAGCAAACTGCCGCCGCAGGGTCTCCAGCGGCAGCGGCCTGCGCCCGTCGAGCAGCAGCTCGCGCAGGCGCTCCTCGACGGTGGCCATGTCGCGGCGCTCGTCGTCACCGATCGACGCCGCGGCCTCGGGCATCGGGTTGCGCCACGACTGCAGCAGCACGAGCCAGTGCATCGTCGTCGCGGCGTTGATGAACGGAGCCTGGAAGTCGGCCGTATGGTGCCGCACGTCCTGGAACGAGGCGAGGATCCAGTGGTCGAAGAAGAGCTCGCCGGCCGGAGCCCCCTCGACGGTCACGGTCACCTCGTCCATCCCCTCCTCGGGCGTTCCCTGCATGTCGCGGTCGAAGGCGACCCAGGCGCCGCGCCAGCCGGTGAATCCGAGTCCGTAGTCGAACCACGCACAGGTGCGTCCCTGCTTGCGGAACTCGAAGCGCAGCGACCCCTCCAGCGCCTGCGGGGCATAGACCCAGAAGACGAACGAGCAGACGGAGGTTTCGCGCGGATTGGGGTTTTCGGCGAGGTACTCCACCGGAGAGGCGATGCGCACCTGCGCATCCGGCTGCGACCACTGCCAGCGCACGGAGCGGCTGCCGTGCTTGTAGTGGTCGCCCGAAAGGCTCAATGTCGAGCCCGGCGACGCCTCCATCGGCGCCGCAGACTCCTCGAACGAGAGAATCCGGTCGTCGGCGACCTCCTGCACGGGCTGGGCCGACGCGCCGGCAAGCCACATCGACGCTATGACAAAAAAGAGCAGTCTACGCATTGCAGATACGGTTTAACGGGGTTTTCGGGAGCTGCACGCAGGGCTAAAAGAGCGGTTCGCCCTTGTCGACATGCGCCTTGCGGATCAGCGCCTCGAGGAAGTAGTAGTCGGCGTAGTTCAGCGGCACGTCGATGTTGCTGCCGTGCGGGATGCTGCCCACGGAGTGCATCAGCAGGAAGCCGCCGTTCTCACCCACCGGAGCGCGGTAGGCGGGCGACGAGAGCGACTCGATGACCTTGTCGGCCTTCTCGCGGTAGAGGGCGTTCTGCGTATAGGTATACATTTCGTAGAGTGCCGAGGCGAGGACGGCGGCCGTCGAGGCGTCGCGCGGCTCGTCGGGAATGTTCGGCGCGTCGTAGTCCCAGTAGGGCACCAGGTCGGCGGGCATGTTCACGTCGTTGAGCATGAAGCCGGCCACCTTCTCCGCGTGGTCCAGGTAGCGCTTGTCGCCCGTATAGCGGTAGCAAGTCGTGAAGCCGTAGACGGCCCATGCCTGGCCGCGCGCCCAGGCCGAATCGTCGGCATAGCCCTGCGCCGTGCAGCGGCCGCGGACGTGTCCGTCCGTGAGGTCGTAGTCCACGACGTGGTAGCAGCTGTAGTCGTCGCGGAAGTGCTCCTTCATCGTGCGGTCGGCGTGGCTCACGGCAATGTGGCGGAAGGTGCTGTCACCCGAGAACTCCGACGCCTTGAACATCAGCTCGAGGTTCATCATATTGTCGATGATGACCGGGCACTGCCAGCCGCGCTCGCCCTGCCAGCCACGGTCGGCATCCCACGACTGGATGACACCCGGCACCTCGCGGAAGCGCGTCGCGAGCGACCTGGCCGTCTGGACAATCACCTCGCGGTAGCCGGGGATGTTCTTCAGCCGCAGGCCGTTGCCGTAGCTGTCGTAGATCATGAAGCCCACGTCGTGGTGCCACTGCAGGTACTGGATCGAATCGAGGATCTCAGTATGCTTCTGTGCACGCGCCGCCCACGCCTCGTCGCCCGTCAGTTCATACATGTACCAGAGCGTGCCGGCAAAGAAGCCGCTCACCCAGTCGTCCGTCGGGACGTAGTCGATACGCCCGTTCTTGTAGGTCGACGGGATGCGGATCACGCCGCCCGTTTCGCTCGAATCGGCCAGCATCGCGATCTGCTGCTCGGCCACGGCCACGTTCTCGTCGATGATCGGCGCGCGGCCCGGGGCCTGCGCACACGACGCGACGCCGCCGGCCAGCAGGGCGACGACCGCACATTTCGACCATACACTCTTCCAATAGTTTCTGTCTGCCATATAATTAAAAGTATTAATGTTTCCATCGCACGGCGGCCGCACCGAGAAAAAACGACTCCGCATCCGATTCCGCACCGGACGCAGATCGCCCCGTCGCCAACGAACGGGCGCATCGGCCTCACTCCCTCTGTCACAAGTCCCGCGGGACTTTATCCACAAAGATAAAATAATTTCGAGACTTACGCCATTTTTTCGGACTTTTTTCCATTTCGGACTTTTTTTTCATCAATTTCGTTCGCATAAATTTTGTCGGTAAGATTCTTTTGGCTAATTTTGAATAAATTTCATTTTTCCCCGATATGACCAAACTACTGCTATACGGTGCAAGTGCCGCGCTGGGACTCCTCTCCCTGTTCGGGAGCCTGACGGCACAGGCCGCCATCGACGCGAAGATCACCTTCGAGACCGAAATCCCCAAGGCCTTCGTCTGCGGCGAAAACAGCACGATCGAATTGAGCGACCGCCACTTCAAGGACGGACGGCAGTCGCTGCACTGGAGCTGGACCGCCCCCTCGACCCTCCGCTACAACGACTTCGGCGAGCTCATCAGCTCGTTCCGCGTCAAGGGCGCCGGCATCATGCTCTGGATCTACAACCCCGTGGCGGCCGACGCCGACCTGCACTTCGCCTTCGAGACCCCGACGGGCGAAATCCCCTACCACTTCGACTTCCACCTCGACTTCACGGGCTGGCGCGCCTGCTGGATCAAGTACAACGACATGCCGGGCGACCACGCCTCGCAGCAGATCTCGCGACTGACGATCTCCACGCCCGAGGGGGTTGCGAGCGGCGAGCTCTTCTTCGACCGCCTGACCTTCGCGCGCACGAAGCTCCACGACCAGATCACCCCCGACCAGCAGATCCCCGACAACAACTGCCACCTCACCCGCGCCCTGTGGCACTGGGCACGGCTCTGGGAGTGGGAGCAATATGAATACGACATCCCGCTGCAGGAGCTCACCCCCGAGCAGAAGCAGCAGCTCGACCTGGTGAAGTCGCGCATCGACGCCATCGTCGAGGCCAACATGTCGAGCACGAACTACATCAACGGCACGATCATCCCGCGGGCGCTCAAGACCTTCGGCGCGGCCGCCATCCGCCGCACGGCCGACGGCGGCGTCATCGGCGCCCCGCTGCTCTCGAACGACGAGTGCAACCGTCCGAAGGGCGAGTTGCGTCTGGACGACATCGAGAACATGCTCAACGCCTTCGCGCTGAACAACTACATCAACCGCGACAAGAAGTACGACGACGACTTCTTCCTGGTCATGGACCACGCCATCGACCAGGGCTTCGCCTTCGGACACGGCAACGGTACGAACCACCACTACGGCTACAACGTGCGCAAGATCTACGACGCCATGTGGCTCATGCGCGACGAGATCGCCGCCCGCGGCAAGACCGACGAGTACGTCCGCACGCTGGCCTACTGGAGCGGCCTCTCGGAGACGCGCCACCCCTACGTCTACGGCCGCGACGAGCTGCTCGACTCGTGGCACACGCTGCTCATGCCCAAGCTCATCAGCGCCCTGATGCTGCCGACCGAGGCCGAGCAGTACCGCGCCATGACGGGGCTCTCGCGCTGGCTCTCGGGCAGCCTCGACTTCACGCCCGGCACCATCGGCGGCATCAAGGTCGACGGCACGACCTTCCACCACGGCGGGCTCTACCCGGCCTACTCGACGGGCGCCTTCGCCATGCTCGGCTACTACTGCAAGGCGGTCGAGGGGACCGACTTCGTCCCCACGGAGCAGGCACGCCAGACCCTCAAGCTGGCACTGCTGACCATGGCCCGCTACACCAACCTGCGCGACTGGGGCATCGGCATCGCCGGACGCCACCCCCTGAACAAGAACGGCCGCATTCCCGATCCCGACGTCAACGCCTTCGGCTACCTGGCTGCCCTGGGTGACCTGACGGGCAGCGGCAAGGGTGTCGACCCCGAACTGGCGGGCGCCTACCTGCGGCTCAAGGGGACGGACCGGCAGCTCAACGCACGCTTCAAGAAGGAGGGCATCTCCGAAGGCGCCACGCCGTCGGGCTTCTTCGTCTACAACTACGGAGCGCTGGGCATCCACCGCCGCAGCGACTGGATGGTGACGCTCAAGGCCTACAACTCCGACGTCTGGTGCTCGGAGATCTACACGCGCGACAACCGCTACGGCCGCTACCAGAGCTACGGCACCGCTCCGATCATCGGATCGGGATCGCCCGTGACGGCCGCCGAAAGCGGCTTCGTGCAGGAGGGCTGGGACTGGAACCGCATGCCGGGCGCCACAACGATCCACCTGCCGTGGGAGCTGCTCGACAGCCCGCGCCCCGGCACGCTCATGGAGCGCAACCCCGAGCGCTTCTCGGGCGCCTCGTCGCTCGAGGGCCGCAACGGCATTCTGGCCTTCCAGTTCGTCGAGCGCGACTACAAGAACTTCACGCCCGGCGCCACGGCCCGCAAGTCGGTCTTCTGCTTCGACAACCGCCTGGTCTTCCTCGGCAGCGGCATCGACAACGACAACACGACCTACCCCACCGAGACGACGCTCTTCCAGCTGCAGCTCACCGATCCGGGCGAGCAGATGGAGGTTGGCGGCGAGTTCTACACCGACTTCCCGCTCCACGTCACCCCCGACGGTGACCGCATCGCGCTGGCCGACACGAAGGGCAACTTCTACGTCGTGCGCAACGCCGCCGGCACGCTCCACGTCCTCAAGCAGGAGCAGAGCGCCCCGAACGACAAGACCCGCCAGCTGAAGAAGGGCAACTTCGCCACGGCCTACATCGACCACGGACGGGCCCCGAAACAGGCCGGATACGAATACGTCGTCTACGTCCAGCCCTCGAACAAGGAGATCAACCGCCTGCTCAAGAAGGATGAGTACCAGGTCATCCGGCGCGACAACACGGCGCACGTCGTCAAGGACCTTCCGACGGGCATCACCGGCTACGTCTGCTTCGAGGAGTATGCGGGCGACGGCCTCGTGCGCGGCGTGACGGCCGAGACGATCGTCATGGAGCGCACGGCGGAGGACGGCACGGTGGTCATGAGCGTCTGCACGCCCGACCTCGGCATCACCGAAAAGGGCTACACGACCCGCCAGGAGAGCCAGCCCCTGCTCAAGGAGGTGCGTCTCGACGGGGCGTGGGAGCTCACGGCCGAAAACCCCGCCGTGGAGTGTGCGCCCTCCGACGCAGGCACGCTGCTGAAGGTCACCTGCCGCCACGGACAGCCCGTAGAATTTCACCTCATAAAGAAATAAACCCTTTCTACCCCACCAACCTACTCTGATTTGTTATGAAAAAAGCACTGAAACGAATGACCGCGGCAGCGCTGCTGACGCTCGCGGTATGGCTGCCCGAAGGGCTCTTCGCGCAGAATACCGTCGTCGGGCGCGTGGTCGACACGAACGACGTGCCGCTGATCGGCGTGAATGTCGTGGTCAAGGGAACGACGACCGGTACGACCACGGGAACCGACGGCAACTACACGATCAAGGTCGGCGAAAACCAGACGCTGATCTTCTCCTACCTCGGCTACACGACCGTCGAGCAGCCCGTCGGCAAACGCACGGCCATCAACGTCAAGATGACCGAGGAGGCCACGCAGCTCGGTGCCGTCGAGATCGTCAACATCGGTTACGGCACCACGACGCGGCGCGACCTGACCGGTTCGGTCGCCAAGGCCGACCTGGGGACGATGATGAAGGCCAACGTCACGAACTTCGACCAGGCGTTGAGCGGCCGCATCGCGGGCGTCGTCGTCACGACGGGCGACGGTTCGCTCGGCTCCGAGGCCACGATCACCATCCGCGGCAACAACTCCCTCACGCAGAGCAACGCCCCGCTCTACATCATCGACGGATTCCCCTCCGAAGGCTCGTTCGCGGCGTCGATCAACCCCGCCGACATCGAGTCGATCGACGTGCTGAAGGACGCCTCGGCTACGGCCATCTACGGCGCCCGCGGCGCCAACGGCGTCATCGTCATCAACACCAAGCGCGGCCACGAGGGCAAACCCACGGTGAACTTCAGCGCCTCGTTCTCGATGAGCCACATCGCCAACAAGGTCGACCTGATGGACTCCTACGAGTTCGTGCGGCTGCAGGAGGAGCTCATCGCCGCCTCGACCATGGAGAGCAGCTACTACAGCTACAGCGAGGAGCTGGGCCGCAACCTCACGCTCGACGACTACCGCAACATCAAGGCCATCGACTGGCAGGACCAGCTCTACCGCACGGCCTTCCAGCAGAACTACAACGTCTCGCTCTCGGGCGGAAACAAGGAGGGGCTGCGCTACAACGTCGGCTTCTCGGCACTCGACCAGGACGGCATCATCATCCGCTCGAATTTCCAGCGCTACCAGGGCAAGGCCAACTTCACGCTGCCCATCTCGAAGAAACTGACGCTCAACGTCAACGCCAACTATTCGCGCACGGCGACCAACGGCGTGAACCCCACCACGGCCGAAACGACCTCCTCGTCGTCGGGCTGGCTGATGTATTCGGTCTGGGGCTACCGTCCCGTGACGCCTCCCGGACAGGACATCCTCGACTCGATGCTTGACGAGGCGATCGACGGCTCGAACGACTACCGCTTCAACCCCGTGAAGACGGCCAAGAACGAGTACCGCAAGACGCTGGTCGACTACCTCAACTCGAACATCGCGCTGACGTGGAAGATCACCCCGCAGCTGACCTTCAAGACCACGGGCGGCTACGTGCTCAACAAGCGCCGCCGCGAGGAGTTCAACGGCAGCGAGACCTACACGGGCTATCCCGGCTCGCCGAGCGGCAAGGGGGTCAACGCCTCGATCTATTGGACCGACCAGACGAGCTGGAGCAACGAAAACACGCTCACCTACAAGCGCCGCTTCGGCCGCAGCCACAACGTCGACCTGATGGCGGGTCTCTCGCTCCAGGGCCAGAACTACACCTACGACGGCGTGTCGGCCACGCAGATCACCTCCGAGGAGCTCGGCATCGCCGGCATCCACACGGGCAACTACCAGAAGGTGCAGAGCAACTACTACGACTGGCGCATGATGTCGATGTTCCTGCGCGCGAACTACAACTTCCGCTACAAGTATTACCTCACCTTCTCGTTCCGCGCCGACGGCTCGTCGAAATTCCCGACCGACAACCGCTGGGGCTATTTCCCCTCGGTGGGTGCGTCGTGGAACTTCAACCGCGAGAACCTGTTCAAGGACTCCGACTGGCTCAACAACGGCAAGCTGCGCTTCTCGTGGGGTCTGACGGGTAACAACCGCACGCAGACGCCCTACGACTTCTACCAGCAGATCACCGTCAACCCCGGCTCGAACGGTTCGTTCGACTACGTCTTCGACGGCGAGCGCGTACCGGGCTACTACGTCTCGAACATGGCCAACGAGCGGCTCAAGTGGGAGACCACCGAGCAGTGGAACGCGGGTCTCGACCTCGGGTTCTTCGAGGACCGCATCAAGGTGACGGCCGACTGGTACGACAAGGTGACGCACGACCTGCTGCTCTACGCCCTGCTGCCGGGTTCGTCGGGCTACGAACAGGGCATGCTCAACATCGGCAAGATCCGCAACCGCGGTTTCGAGTTCACGCTCGAGACGGTCAACATCAAGACGCGGCAGTTCCAGTGGTCGACCTCGTTCAACATCGCCTTCAACCGCAACCGCATCCTCGCGCTCGTCGACGGTCAGAACTCGTTGCAGACCGCCGTGACGTGGGACACGCGCTTCAACTCGCAGTTCCCCTACATCTCGCAGGTAGGCCGCCCGACGGGCATGATGTACGGCTTCATCTACGAGGGGACCTACAAGCCCGAGGATTTCGACGCCAGCGGCAACCTGCTTGACGGCATCCCGAGCTACAAGGGCAACAAGGCCCAGCCGGGCGACCTGCGCTACCGCGACATGAACGGCGACGGCAAGATCGACGACTACGACCGCACGATCATCGGCTGCGGACAGCCCCTGCACACGGGCGGCTTCAGCAACACCTTCACCTGGAAGAACTTCGACCTGAACATCTTCTTCACGTGGAGCTACGGAAACGACATTCTGAACGCCAACCGCCTGATCTTCGAGTCGGGCTACAAGAGCCAGACCAACCAGTTCGCCTCGTTCGCCGACCGCTGGACGCCCGAGAACCCCACCTCGAACATCCCGCGCACGAACGCCACGGGCAACGAGGAGTACTCCTCGCGCATCATCGAGGACGGTTCGTTCCTGCGGCTGAAGAACGTCTCGCTGGGCTACACCTTCAGCGGCCGCGGCATCCGCAAGGCCGGCATCAGCTCGCTGCGCCTCTACGTCTCGGCCGACAACATCTGGACGCTGACCAACTACAGCGGCCCCGACCCCGAGGTTTCGACCCGCAACTCGGTGCTGACCCCCGGCTTCGACTGGTCGGCCTATCCCCGCGCCTACGGATTCACGGCCGGTCTGAACATCTCATTCTAACGATTAACCGTTCATTACGCCATGAAAATGAAAAACATATACAAACTGGGAAGCCTGATTCTGCTCGGGGCCGCATGCTCGGCATGCACCTTCCTCGACACCGAGCCGCAGATCATCCCCAGCGACGGTTGCTACACGAACGAGACCAGGCTGAAATACGGCCTGGCGGGCGTCTACGGAGCGCTGAACAGCGAGGAGCTCTACGGCAGCTACTATTCGCTGCAGATCGCCAATCCGGACGACCTCTGCTACTTCAACAACTACAACAACGGCGAAACGCGCCCCGACCGCTACAACCACAGCGCCGGCACGGCCGTCATCTACGAGACGTGGCTGAAACTCTACGAGGGCATCAAGAACGCCAACGAATACATGGATGAGGTCGGGAAATCGGAATTCGACCCCGAGGAGCTCACGACGGACATCAAGACCTATCTTGCCGAAGCGCGCTTCCTGCGAGCCTTCTACCACTTCCTGCTGGCCCAGGCGTGGGGCGACGTGCCCCTGCGCTCGGAGGCCGCCACGTCGCCCAATCCGGTGAACGTGCAGATTGCCGCCACGCCGCAGGAAGAGGTGCTCAAGTGGTGCGTCGACGAGATCGAGGCCATCGTCTACGACCTCGACGAGGGTGTCGAGCAGACCCCCTCGCGCGTCAACAGGACCGTGGCCGAGGGCATTCTGGCCCGCATCTACCTCTTCATGGCCGGCGAAACGGTCGACCAGGTCGAGGGGCTCTCGAAGCAGGAGATGTACGGCAAGGCCGCCTACTGGGCCAACGAGGTGATCGCCTCGCAGAAACACCACCTGAACGAGAGCTACGAGCAGGTCTTCATCAACATGATCCAGGACCAGTACGACACGGAGTTCCGCGAGTCGATGTGGGAGGCCGAGTTCCTCGGTGACCGCACCAGCTCGACCTACTGGACCAACGGCCGCATCGGCGACCTGATCGGACTGAAGTCGCAGTCGGGCACGACGAACTACTCGGAGTGGGCCTGCAACTACTCCTACGGCTACTACAACGGTTCGTACACCCTCTGGCAGCTCTACTGGACGGACGACCGCACGGCTGACGAGGCCGCGAGCCGGACGGTCATCGACAAGCGCCTTACATGGAACCTGCCGGGCTACAACTACCGCGGCCTGAACAACCAGCAGATCTCCTACCAGAAGGACGGCGCGACGGTCACGGCCGTGCTCAAGCAGGACCAGAGCATGTACAAGACCCCGTGGCTCTACAAGAACAACTTCGCCATGCCCGAGATCGAGGGGCTCGACACGAGCGTCGAGAACGCCTTCGACCCGGCGGACATCATCTACGATCCGACGATCATGTGCGCCGTGCGCAACGCTGGCAAGTGGCGCCGAGAGACGATCTACGAGAACCAGATGTCGGCCAAGAGCCTCTACACGACGATCAACTTCCCGATCCTGCGCTACTCGGACGTGCTGCTGATGTACGCCGAGGCGATCAACGAATACGCCGGGGCGCCGGACGAGCAGGCCAAGGAGGCCGTGCGCGAGGTGCGCCGCCGCGCGGGCATCGCAACCGACGAGAGCCAGTTGGGCGGTCAGGCGTCGTTCCGCAACCTGGTCCGCAACGAACGGGCCCGCGAGCTGGCCTTCGAGGGGCTCCGCAAGTGGGATCTGATCCGCTGGGGCATCTTCGTCGAGCGCATGCACCTGGCCGGCACCAACGTCCCGACCGAGTCGATGTACCTGAACAAGACCATCACGGACTATGCGGCCGGCAACTACGCCAACGTCTCCGCACGGCACATCTACCTGCCGATCCCGACCAAGGAGCTGGCCGTGAACCACGCACTCCAACAGAATCCCTTATGGTAAAACGCACAAGAGCAGCACATCCCATGAAAACAAGACGCATCACATACCTCGCGGCGGCACTGGCCCTGACCCTGGGCGCCGTCTCCTGCGAGCACGACGAGATCTACGAGCCGCTGGAGTTCTCGGTACGGCTGTCGCCGACGAACACCTACCGGGCGGGCGATCCCGTGGTCTTCAACTTCCAGGGCAACGCCGACTTCATCACCGTGTGGAACGGCGACACGGGCCACGAATACAAATACCGCAACCGCACGCAGGTGGCTCTCGAGGATATCGAATCGTGCCAGCTGACGATCGAGATCAGCCAGCAGTACGGCGGCAACCCCGAGGTGAGCAACCTCGACATGATCGCCGGCAACAAGTTCCCGGGGCTCGCGGGCAACGACGCGGCGGCCGACCGGCCGATCGTCGAGGCCATCGCCCAGAGCAACTACGCCGACTGGCAGGTGCTGGAATACACGCCCAACAAGTCCAACACCTTCGAGACCTACACCTACGACATCACCCCCTACGCCGACAACTTCTCGTTCGGCCTGCACCTCTACCAGGAGCCCGGCACGGCGATGCGCACCTACCGCATCAACCCGTCCATCACGGTCAAGCTCAAGGGCTACGACACGCAGGAGTACCCCTACTCGTCGATGAAGTTCATCACCTTCTCGCTGGCACCGCAGCACGCCGACGACCCCTACATCCACAACGTCTCGGGCAACGGCAACCTGAAGCTCCAGGGCGAACCGGGCTCGAACAGTGCGGCCAACATCGTCTTCCAGGGCTTCAGCGCGGGCGCGATGGAGCAGATCGAACAGTGGGCCTTCATGCAGCCGATCGCCCTGAACAGCATCTCGCCCGATACGGGGCAGAGCATCAAGGGCGTGCCGGACGACGTACCGAGCTATTCGTACACCTACGACACGCCGGGCACCTACACGGCGACGTTCCTCGCAGGTACGGGCAACTACCAGGGCGAATCGGGCATCCAGGCCTACGAAGTGACCTTCACGATCGTCGACCGGCTCGAATAACGCGCGTCGCGAAAACAGCGAAAAAACCCGCTTTTCTGCGCGAAAAGCGGGTTTTTTCACAAGATACGATTGCAGTTCTGCGTTCTTTTCCGTACCTTTGAATAGGCATTTGTGCCCCTTTTTGACCGAAACCGCAAAATAACAACCCATGAAACCTGATCTTCAGAGCATAGCCTCCCGATTCGCGCTCGAAGGCCCCATCGCCTCCATCGATTCGCTCGGCGACGGATTCATCAACGACACCTTCATCATCCGCACCGCGGGTGACACCCCCGATTACATCCTCCAGCGCAAGAACCGCAGCGTCTTCCCCGACGTACCCGCCATGATGGAAAACATCCGCAAGGTGACGGAGCACATCCGCCGCCGCGTCATCGCGGCCGGAGGCGATCCCCTGCGCGAGGTGATGACCGTCGTGCCGACCCGCGACGGAGCGCTCTGCTACGAGGACGAAAAGGGCGACTTCTGGGCCGTCACGGTCTACATCGCCGACACGATCGCCTACAACAAGGCCGACACGGCCGAGCTGGCCCGCAAGGGCGGCGAGGGCATCGGCAAGTTCCAGGCCCAGCTTGCGGACTTCAACGAACCGCTGGCCGAGACGATCAAGGGATTCCACAACATCCGCCACCGCTTCGCGCAGTGGGACGAGGCGCTGGCACGCGATGCCGCGGGCCGCAAGAAGGACCTTGCGGAGGAGATCGGTTGGATCGAATCGCGCCGCGCGGAGATGCTTGCCTTCTGGTCGAAGGTCGAGGACGGGACGATCCCCACGCACGTGACGCACAACGACACGAAGATCAACAACATCCTCTTCGACAAGCAGGGCCGCGTGCTCTGCGCCATCGACCTCGACACGGTGATGAACTCCACGTCGCTCAACGACTTCGGAGACGCCATCCGCTCCTATGCCAACACGGGCGACGAGGACGACCGCGACCTGTCGCGCGTGAGCCTCTCGCTCGAGATGTTCGCCGCCTACACGGACGGCTACCTTTCGCAGCGCGCCGCACAGCTCTGCCCCGCGGAGATCGACCACCTGGCCTTCTCGGCCCGCTACATCACCTACGAGCAGGTGCTGCGCTTCCTGATGGACTACCTGGACGGTGACACCTATTACAAGATCAAGTACCCGGAGCACAACCTCGTGCGCACGCATGCCCAGTACAAGCTGCTGTGCAGCATGGAGGAGCAGTACCCCGAAATGTGCCGCATCGTCCGCGAGACGGCCGACAAGTACCGATAAAACGACACGAGCATGGAGATACGCAGAATCCCGGGAATCAACCCCGACGACATGCAGGCCGTGGAGCAGGCCTTCGACGGCATCGAGGCGCAGCCGATCGGCTGCTGCAACTGGCCGGAACAGTACCCCTACACGCCGAAGGTTTCGTTCCGCATCTTCCATACGGGCGACCTGCTCTGGCTGCGCTTCGACGTGGAGGAGCGCTACACGGCGGCCCGCGTCACCGAGGACAACGGCCAGGTGTGGACCGACTCGTGCGTCGAGTTCTTCCTCGAGCTGGACGACCGCGGCTACTACAACTTCGAGACCACCTGCATCGGCCGCATGCTGCTCGGGTTCCGCAAGACGCATGCCGACGCCGTGCACGCCGACGCCCGGGTGTTGGCTTCGGTGCGGCGCATCACGACGCTGCCCGCCGAGCCCTTCGCCGAACGCGAGGGCGACAATCGCTGGTCGGTGACCCTGGCCATCCCGCCGCAGGCGCTCTTCCGCCACGACCTGAAGACGTGGAACGGCCTCGAGGCGCGCATGAACCTCTACAAGTGCGGCGACAACCTTTCGCACCCCCACTTCCTTTCGTGGCGCCCCATTGCGACGGAGAAGCCCGACTTTCACCGCCCCGAATTTTTTGAACGAGTCAAATTTCAAGACATACTATGAACAACAAGTATTCACTTCCCAAGGACGGCGGGCTGATTGCCGAATCGGCCCCGCGCGACATCATCCACCGCTACGAGAAGATCCGCACGCTGGTCTATGAAAACGAGTACGACGGCGTGCAGTACGTCGCCGACACGATCGTCAAGGCGATCCGCACCTACAACGAGATCCACTGCTCGAACGAGGTCTACGAAGAGGCACAGCCCTTCGTGCTGGGTCTGACCACGGGCCGCACGCCGCTGGGTCTCTACCGGGAACTGGTACGGCGTCACGAGGCCGGGCTCGTCAGCTTCCGCAACGTGGCCGTCTTCAGCCTCGACGAGTTCTACCCGATCAAGTCGACCGAGCAGCAGAGCCGCAACTTCCGCATCCACGAGGAGTTCCTCAACCACATCGACATCCTGCCCGAGAACGTGCACATTCCCGACGGTACGATCCCCGAGGAGCGGATTTCGGAGTACTGCGCCTCGTATGACCACGCCGTGCGCCACATCGACCTGATGATTATCGGCGTGGGCGAGGACGGACAGATCGGCTTCAACGAACCGGGCTCCTACGCCAAGTCGCGCACGCGTCTGGTGCAGCTCACGCACAACACGCGCAAGGTGCAGTCGAGTGCCTTCTTCGGGCTGGAGAACACCCCGAAGATGGCCATCACGATGGGTATCGACACGATCATGCGTGCCGACCGCATCATCCTGATGGCCTGGGGCGAGGAGAAGGCCCGCATCGTGCAGAAGGTCGTCGAGGGCGACATCACCGGCCAGGTGCCCGCCTCCTACCTGCAGGAGCACCCCCGCATCGAGGTCGTCATCGACGAGAACGCCGCCCAGCTGCTCACGCGCGAGCAGACGCCGTGGTTGGTCGGCCCCTGCAACTGGACGCCGAAGTTCGTCCGCAAGGCCGTCGTCTGGCTCTGCGGCGTGGTGAAGAAGCCCATCCTGAAGCTCACCTACAAGGACTACATCGAGAATTCGCTCGGCGAGCTGCTCGAACAGGGCCGCACGTTCGACCAGATCAACATCGACGTCTTCAACGACCTGCAGCACACGATCTCGGGCTGGCCGGGCGGCAAGCCCAATGCCGACGACTCGACGCGCCCCGTCTCGTCGAAGCCCTTCCCGAAGCGCGTGGTGATCTTCTCGCCCCACCCCGATGACGACGTCATCTCGATGGGCGGCACGTTCATCCGCCTCGTGCAGCAGGGCCACGACGTGCATGTCGCCTACGAGACGTCGGGCAACGTCGCCGTACACGACGACGTGGTACTCCAGAACATCGACACGGCGCGCGAACTGGGCTACGGAGACCACTTCGCCGAGGCCGAGAAGATCATCGCCGGCAAGAAGAAGGGCGAGCCCGAACCGCGGGCGCTGCTCGACCTGAAGGGGGCGATCCGCCGCGCCGAGGCACGTGCCGCCGTGCGGTCGTTCGGGCTCAACCCCGACACGAACGCCCACTTCCTCAACCTGCCCTTCTACGAGACGGGCGGCATCAAGAAGGGACAGCTCACGGAGAAGGACACGCAGATCATCGTCGACCTGCTGCGGCAGATCAAGCCGCACCAGATCTACGCCGCCGGCGACCTGGCAGACCCCCACGGCACGCACCGCACCTGCATGGAGGCCGTGCTCAACGCCCTGGAGGTGGTCAAGCAGGACGACTGGTTCAAGGAGTGCCACCTGTGGCTCTACCGCGGCGCCTGGATGGAGTGGGACCTCGGCATGGTGGACATGGCCGTGCCCCTGTCGCCCGACGAGCTCATCATGAAGCGTCACGCCATCTACCGCCACCTCTCGCAGAAGGACATCATGCCCTTCCCGGGCAGCGACCCGCGCGAGTTCTGGCAGCGGGCCGAGGAGCGCACGCAGAATACGGCCAAGCTCTACGACCACCTCGGCATGGCGGAGTACCAGGCCATCGAAGTCTTTGTAAAAATGTTCTGACACGCCAGACAACCACAAAAACACTTTCATCATGAGACTCATCATCGAGAATACCCCGAAAGAGGTCGCCCAGTGGGCCGCGAACTACATCATCGAGCAGATCAAGAACAAGGAGCAGTACACCTCCTCGCCCTTCGTGCTGGGTCTGCCGACGGGCTCCACGCCGCTGGAGACCTACAAGGAGCTGATCCGCCGCCACAAGGCCGGCGAGGTATCGTTCCGCAACGTCATCACCTTCAACATGGACGAATACGTCGGCCTTCCCGAGGAGCACCCCGAGAGCTACCACTCGTTCATGTGGAACAACTTCTTCAGCCACATCGACATCAAACCCGAGAACGTCAACATCCTGGACGGCAACGCCGAGGACCTGGTCAAGGAGTGCGCCGACTATGAGGCGCGCATCGTCGAGGCGGGCGGCATCGACCTCTTCATGGGCGGTGTCGGCGAGGACGGCCACATCGCCTTCAACGAGCCCTTCTCGTCGCTCAACTCCCGCACGCGGCAGAAGACCCTGACGCTCGACACGATCCAGGTGAACGCCCGCTTCTTCGGCGGCGACGTGTCGCTCGTGCCGAAGACGGCGCTGACCGTTGGCGTCGGCACGGTGCTCTCGTCGAAGAAGGTGATGATCCTCGCCACGGGACACAAGAAGGCCCGCGCCGTGCGTCACGGCGTCGAGGGGGCATACAACCACCAGTGGACGATCTCGGCCCTGCAGGTGCACCCGAACGGCATTCTGGTCTGCGACGACCCGGCCGCCGAGGAGCTGCGCGTCTCGACCTACCGCTACTTCAAGGACATCGAACGCGACAACCTGATCTGATTCCGCACGGCCAGCCGCACTCCGGGCCCGGAGTTGCCCGACGGCCACACGCAATGGAAACGCCCCTGCATTCCTTGCAGGGGCGTTTTGCGTGCCGGTGAAAACCCAAAACACCGGCTGTAAAGGACCCGCAGGTGCTGCGCCTGCGGGTCCTTCACCGGAGCGGACGACCATATACTAATCTCTCTCGCGAACGTCCGCTCCGAACCGTATTACTTCTTTACGAGCGTGATCTCGTCGATGCAGAAATAGGAGGGATCGGCGTAGACGTTGATCCCCTGCACCTTGAAGACGAGCTTGTCGACCTCGCCAAACGACGCGAGGCTCACCTTGCGCCAGCCGTCGAGCTTGGAATCGGGCGTTACGAGCGTCTCGGTCGTGCTGCCGACCTCGACATCGTTCTTGAAACCGGTGATCTTCACCTCGAAATGATCCGTTTCGGCACCGCTGAACCACTTGTAGACATAGGTCGAATTGGCGATGTAGAAGTGATCCACCGTGCGGGGCTCGGCGAAGAGGATCGTCGGGTAACCCGATGCGGTCATGTATTCGGGATAGGCCTCGGTCGGGGTGTTCGAGTCGTAGCAGACGGCATAGGTCGACGTGCCGTTCGCACCGCCGTCGGCCCACACGGAGAACTGCTGTGTGAGCGAAGCCGCATCACTCCCCTTGTCGGGGCAGGCCGCCAGGGCAATGCCGCCCCAGGCATCGTAGTCGCCCGAATAGTAGGAGAGGAAGGAGGCCATGCCGTCGGCCGTCGAGAAGAGCATGTCGTCGAAATTATGCCCCTGGGCATAGGGTTTGCCGCAGAAGACATTCGAGTAGGTGTGATCGACATACGCGCCGTTCATGTAGAGCGACATGGTCACGTTGCCCAGCGCGATGGTCTCTCCGCTCGGATCGACCATGCCCGTGGAGGGTTCAAACGAGATGACGTCGTACTTGACCGACGTACCCGGGGTGTCGTCGTCATTCGAGCAGGCAACGAAAGCCGCGGCCGAAAGCAGCAGCAGAGAGGTGGCGAAAATTTTTTTCATCTTCATACAGATATTAAATTAAACAATAAAACAAAAAAAGTCCGTCTCCGTACACCCCGAAGAGGAATTCCCTTGCTCATCGCCACACGCAGGACACCCGATACTTCCGGCCGGAAGGGCCGCTCGTTCCGATGCTCCGTTCTCCGCAGAGGCGCTCGACAAAAGATTCTTCCCCGGGGGAAGATGCAAGGCAGGTCTTCTGGCTCGTTCCTTGCCGCACGGCCTTCCCGGAGGTGAATCCAGTGGCTGACAGAGTGTTGCGACACATTACGGAACTTACAGCAGCGGGAACTGCTGCCGATTTTCACGGCATTCCCTTTTGATCGCGTACCGACACGGAGGTGTCGTTGCGAACCATTGCGTTGCAAAGTTACGAAATAAATTCGTATCTTTGCCCCCGCAAACAAAAAATTGCACAGCTTATGAAACACGCATACGTTTTTCCGGGTCAGGGTGCCCAGGCCGTCGGCATGGGCAAGGACCTCTACGACAATGTTCCCGAAGCCAAGGCCCTCTTCGAGCAGGCCAATGAAATCCTCGGCTTCCGCATCACGGACATCATGTTCGCCGGTACGCCCGAAGAGCTCAAGCAGACCAAGGTGACGCAGCCCGCCGTCTTCCTCCACTCGGTCATCATGGCCAAGGCGCTCGGCGTGAAGCCCGATGCCGTTGCCGGACACTCGCTCGGCGAGTTCTCCGCACTGGTCGTCGCCGGAGCCCTCTCGTTCGAGGACGGTCTGAAACTCGTCTCGAAGCGTGCCATGGCCATGCAGTCGGCCTGTGAGGCACAACCGGGAGGCATGGCCGCCATCCTCGGTCTCGAGGACAAGGTCGTCGAGGAGATCTGCGCCTCGGTCGAGGGCGTGGTCGTCGCCGCCAACTACAACTGCCCGGGACAGCTCGTCATCTCGGGTGCCGACGCCGCCGTGGATGCCGCCTGCGAAAAGGCCAAGGCTGCCGGTGCACGCCGTGCGCTGCGTCTTCCGGTCGGCGGAGCCTTCCACTCGCCGCTCATGGAGCCCGCCAAGCAGGAGCTCGAGAAGGCCATCAACGAGGCCCCGTTCCAGACGCCGACCTGCCCGATCTACCAGAACGTGGATGCCAAACCGCATACCGATCCCGCCACGATCAAGGCCAACCTGATCGCCCAGCTGACGGCTCCCGTGCGCTGGACCTACATCGTCAAGAACATGCTGGCCGACGGTGTGACGGAGTTCACCGAACTCGGCCCCGGCACCGTGCTGCAGGGTCTTATCAAGAAGGTGGATGCTTCGGCCAACGTAGAGTCGAAATCCACGCTGTAGATCAGCGACATATACACGAGCAAAGGACGCACCGGCTTTCGGTGCGTCCTTTTTGCTGGGAAACAGCGTGGAGAAAAATATATTAAATTTTATTAATATCTTGTTGCATTTATTAAAGATACTTATTATATTTGTGCTGTTAGCATAACGAGCCAAGAAGAATGACCTCACTTACCGAATTCTTTAACAAGCACGAAGACGACGCGCTGAAGGGCATATCGCACAAGAACAGCATCATCAAGCGCAACATCATCGCACACATGGCCGTCAACGGCGAATGCACGCTCTCGGAACTCACGAAGGAGCTGCATATCAGCGTGCCGACGATCACCAAGCTGGTGCAGGAGCTCGTCGACGAGAACATCGTGACCGACCTGGGCAAGGTCGAGACCCCGGGCGGACGGCGTCCCAATATCTTCGGACTGGCCAATTCGGCCATCTACTTTGCCGGCGTGAACGTCGGGCGCGACAACATGCGCTTTCTGATTACCGACCTGCAGAACAACATCATCAAGGAGGAGAACGACTTCACGTTCGAGCTGCAGGACCGCCCGCAGTGCATGGAGCGCATCTGCTCGAGCATCGAGCAGTTCATCGCAACGTGCGGCATCGACCGCAGCAAGATTCTCGGCCTGGGCGTCTGCATGACCGGCCGCGTGAATCCCGATACGGGGCGCAGCTACAAGTACTTCACCTCCTCCGAACAGTCCCTGCGCGACATTCTCGAGGAGCGCGTCGGCATCCGCGTGCTGCTCGAGAACGACACGCGCGCCCGCTGCTACGCCGAGTACACGTGCGGCAAGTCGAAGGACGAGAGCAACGTCATCTACCTGCACATGGGGCGCGGCGTGGCCATCGGCATCGTCATCGACGGACAGCTCTACTACGGCAAGAGCGGCTTCGCCGGGGAGTTCGGCCACATCCCCTTCTTCGACAACGAGATCATCTGCTCGTGCGGCAAGAAGGGGTGTCTCGAGACCGAGGTCTCGGGCATCGCCCTCGAGGAGAAGATGTGCCACATGATCGAAAAGGGGGTGAACACCATCCTCAAGGAGAAGTACGACAAGCAGAAGACGATCCACATCGACGACATCATCACTGCGGCGAAGAACGACGACAACCTCTCGATCGAGCTGATCGAGGAGGCGGGCGAGAAGGTTGGCAAGGCCGTGGCGTTCCTCATCAACACGTTCAACCCCGAGACGGTGATCGTGGGCGGCAACCTCGCGGCGGCGGGCGACTACATCATGCTGCCGCTCAAGTCGGCGACGAACAAGTATTCGCTCAACCTCGTCTACAAGGACACGAAATTCCGCGTCTCGAAGATGTCGGAGAATGCCAACGCCTGGGGCGTGGCGATGCTCATCCGCAACAAGATCATCGGGCTGTAGTCTCCGCGCAACCCCGCACCTTACCGCCCGGCAGTCAGGCTGTCGGGCGGTTTCATCTGAAAAACACCGAGCCATGCCACTGAACATCGAAGGAAACAGCGTCCGCCTGCGGGCCGTCGAACCCGAGGACCTCGACGTGCTCTACCGCTGGGAGAATGACCCCGACGTCTGGTCCGTCAGCGGCACGACGGAGCCCTTCTCGCTGCACCAGATGCGGCGCTTCATCGCCGAGCAGCAGGCCGCGGACATCTTCCGCACGGGGCAGCTGCGGCTGATGATCGAGGCTCCGGCAAACGGGTCCGAATCGGGCCCGGCACCGTCCGGACACCCCTGGCGGCCCGTCGGGGCGGTCGATCTGTTCGAGTTCGACCCGCTTAACCGGCGGGCGGGCGTCGGCATCCTCATCCACGCGGCCGAGGATCGCGGACGGGGCCTGGCTGCCGATGCGCTGCGGACGCTCTGCCGCTACGGACGCGACACGCTCCACCTGCACCAGCTGTGGTGCAACGTCGGGGCCGAAAACGAAGCGAGCCTGCGGCTCTTCCGCGGGGCGGGATTCACCGAAGCGGGCCGGCTGCACGACTGGCAGTGGCGCCCGGACGGCTACCACGACGAAATCATGATGCAGCGGATACTGGAATAAGCGGCAACATACGACCTGCCGCAGACGCTTCTTCCAATAGACGGCCGGGCCAAGTCTGCGTCAGCGCCGCTTCCCCCGGAGCGGGCATCACACACGTTCCACTCCACCGCAAAAAAGCGGCGCCCCGGGAAGTACCCGGGGCGCTGTCATTTCCAAACGCGGGATCACAACCGGCGCGAACCGTCGGAGATGACCACGTCATAGATCTGCGGCTCGTGGCCGTAGCGGGCTGCGAAGCGCTCGCGGGCCGTGGCAATGAAGTGGTCGTAGAGCTCCTCCTTCACCAGGTTGATCGTGCAGCCGCCGAAGCCGCCGCCCATGATGCGCGAGCCGGTTACGCCGCACTCCTCGGCCAGCGAAGCGAGGAAATCGAGCTCCTCGCACGACACCTCGTAATCCTTCGACATGCCCCAGTGCGTCTCATACATGCAGCGGCCGACCGTCTCGTAATCGCCGCGCTGCAGGGCGTCGCAGACCGTGAGCACGCGCCGCTCCTCGCAGATGACGTAGCGGGCCCGGCGGTAGTCCTCCTCCGAAATCCGCTCCCGGACGGCATCGAGCTGCTCCATCGTGGCGCCGCGCAGGAACTCGTGACCGAGCGCCGCAGCCACCCGCTCACACGAGGCGCGGCGGTCGTTGTAGGGCGATCCCACGAGGGCATGTTTCACGCGCGAATCGACCAGCACGAGGCGGTAGCCCTTCGGGTCGAAGGGGAAATATTCGTACTCGAGCGACCGGCAGTCCAACCGGATCAGGCAGCCCTTCCGACCGAAAACGGAGGCAAACTGGTCCATGATGCCGCAGTTGACGCCGCAGTAGTTGTGTTCGGTCGCCTGGCCGATCTTCGCCAGCTCGAACTTATCGATGCCGCAGCCGTAGAGGTCGTTCAGCGCGAAGGCGTAGGTCGACTCGAGGGCGGCCGACGACGACATGCCCGCTCCGAGGGGTACGTCGCCCGCGAAGACCGTATCGAAGCCGCCTATTGCACCGCCGCGCTTCTGCACCTCGCGGCAGACGCCGAAGAGGTAGTGCGCCCAGCTTTCGGCCGGCTTGTCCTCCTCGCGCAACCCGAATTCCGAGCGTTCGCCCAGGTCGAGCGCAAAGGCCCGCACGCGGTCCGTGCCGTTGGGACGGATCGCCGCAATGATCCCCTTGTCGACGGCTCCCGGGAAGACAAATCCCCCGTTGTAGTCGGTATGCTCGCCGATGAGGTTGATGCGCCCGGGCGAGGTGAAGAGCACGGCTCCTTCACCGAAGAGCTCCACGAATTTGCGGCTTACTCTCTCTTTCATGTTCGTGTCCATATCGGATAGTGTTTTGTGTTGTGATCGGTATACGTTGCACGAAGGTACGAAAAATCTCCGAAACACGGGCGCCGAAGGGCAATTTATACGCTTTGGACCGCCGCGCCGAAGGAACGCACACGGCATCGCGACCCGCTCCGGGGGCAGGCTGTCGCAGAAAAAAGCCACGGAAAAGCGGGCCAGCGGGAACGGACGGCAGAGAGAGCCGCCGCGGAATGCGGGCCCGCAAAACAGAAAGCGACACACGGGGAAAGGACCGCAGAAAGCAGAGAACCACCGCGGGATAGGGGCGCAGAAAGCAGAGAGAGCCTTAGCGGAAAAAAGACCGCAGAAAGCGGTCGCCAAAGAAGCGCAGACGCCGGATGCTGCCGGAGACTGAAAGGGCACCGGGAACTGAAAGGGGGCCTTGGTCTGAAAGGGCACCGGAATCAGAGGGGCACCGGAACCGGAGGGGCACCGGGGATTGGAGGGGCGCCTGGATCGAAGGAACGCCCGGGACCGGAGGGGTGGCCGGGATCAGCAGTTGACGACGGTCACCTCGATGCCGCGTTCGCGCAGCTTGTCGAGATAGGGAGCCTGGATGCCGCAGTCGGTGATGATGCGGTCGACCGCCTCCAGATCGCAGATCTTGCTGAAGCCGCGGCGTCCGAATTTCGAGCTGTCGGCCAGCACGACGACCTTCTGCGCGGCGTCGATCATCGCACGGTTGAGCGACGCCTCGAGCATGTTGGTCGTCGTCAGTCCGAAGTCCGGGTCGATGCCGTCCACCCCGATGAAGAGCTTGCTGCAGTTGAAGCTGCGGAGCATCTGCTCGGCAAAGGGCCCCACGACCGACACCGAGCTGCTGCGCGTGATGCCGCCGAGCTGGATGACGTCCGTCTGCTCGTTCTGCGAGAGGATCTGCGTCACGGGCACCGAGGCCGTGATGACCGTCAGCCGCCCGGCGGGACGGATCTCGCGCGCAAGGAAGGTCATCGTCGTGCCCGACGCGATGATGATCGAGTCGTTCTGCTCGATGAGCTCCGCGGCCGCCTTGCCGATGGCCTGCTTCTCCTCCACGTTGCGTTTCTCCTTCTCGCTGACGTGGCGGTCGCTGATGTAGGGGCTCAACAGGATGGCGCTGCCGTGCGTGCGGTAGAGTTTCTTCTGCTGCTCGAGGTAGGAGAGGTCCTTGCGGATGGTGACCTCCGAAACGCGGAACTGCTCGGCCAGCTGCGTGACCGAGATGGAACCGTTCTGCTGCAACAGCGCCAGGATGCGGGCATGACGCTCGGGCAGGCTCAGGACGGACTCTTCGCTGACTTTGTTCATCGTATGGGATGGTTTTATGATGCAAGTTACAAAAAAATTCCGACATATCCGCTTTCGGATTGCCTGCCGTGCTTTCTTTCCGAAAGAGATGCCGCCTGCAGCAACCCGAAAAGCACGAGAAAGGGTTCTATTATGAAAAATCGAACCGGGTATCCCTTATGGAATGAAACAGTCCCGTACCCTGACATGTTCGCACATGCCGGGCCGCGCAAGGGGCGGGCTATCCGCGGATCGTGAAGCGCTTGAGCTCCCGCGCGAGCTCCTTTTCATGCCCGCCGGTCAGGCGGTCGAGCAGGGCGTGGAAGCGGGGCGAATGGTCGTGGTGGACCGTATGGCAGAGTTCGTGGAGGATGACAAAGTCACGCAGATGCTCGGGCAGGGTCATCAGATAGAGACTCAGCGAGATCGTATTGCGGCCCGAGCAGCTCCCCCACTTCGTGCGGGCGGCACGGATCGTAAGGCCCGCATAGTGCAGCCCCGTCTGCCGGGCCAGGCGCTCGATGCGCGGCGGCAGGTCGGCGTGCGCGGCACGACGCAGCGCCTCGGTCCGGGCCCGCTCCTCCTCGGGCGAGAGCTGCGGAGGCAGGGCGGCCCGTTTGGCAGCCAGCCGCTCGCGCGCCTGCTCGACCCAGTCGACCCGGCTGTCGAGAAACTCCAGCGCCCGACGCCGCGAAACCGCGCGGGGGCGGGTCAGCCGCACGTCGCCCGACGCCCGCACGGAGATCGAGACGCGCCGCGCGCGGGCCGAGACGACCAGCTCGACAACGCCCAGACGGGGATGTTCGTACCGCTCGGGCGGCGTATCACGGTGAAAACGGATCAGCGCAGCCATAGCGAATGAACCTGCAGCGACAGCAGCACGTCGAGCGAATCTTCGCGGACGATCTCCATCGACTCGAAAAGAATGCGGCAGTTGTCGTCGCGGTAATCGAGCAAGCGCAACGCCTGTTCGGACGTTGGGTCAATCCCCTGCGACGGGACATAGCCGCTCACGGCCAACTGCCGTTCCAGCAGCTTCCGCCCGGTGATCTCCAGCACGGGGTGCTCCCGTCCCAACCGGAAACGCAGCGTATCCCGCACGAAGGAGTAGCTCTCGGGGTCCCAGTCCGCCAGGTTGACATAGCTCCGGGAATAGCGGCCGTCCACGGCGATGCAGGCGTTCCGGGGCAGGCAGACCCCCATCGAGCGGGTGGAGACGACCCCCTCTTCATCCCGCTCCCATCCCCACTGCACGTAATCGCGCATCGCCGGAGGAAGGACCGCGAGCAGATCATCCGACGAGGCCACCCCGAAACGGGCAAATGCCGCGCTGTCGCGCTCGACGTACTGCAACGCCTCGTACAGTTCGCGGTAGGCCCGCCGGTGCACGGTATCGGCCGGTGCGGCCGAATCGAGCGAGAGGCGTCCCGCCGCATCGAGGCGTCCGAGCTCCGCGGCGATCCGCACGGCCCGTCGGCTCTGCGAGCGCAGGGCCAGCGGCCCGGGCTCCAGCGCCGGGACGTATGCCGCGGCGGCGAAGAGGAGCAGCGCGGCCAGCACGACCCACAGATAGCGCCCCGTCCGGCGCGAGAGGAAGAGCAGGATGCAGAGGGTCATCACCCCGCCGCAGAGGAGCAGGTAGATGCGCGCCTCGGTCAGTCCGTATTCGCCGACGCGGCGGGCGACGCCGACCCAGAACAGCGCGACGAGGGGCAGCGACAGGAGGCTGAAACGGTCGTAGAACCAGCCGCCGCGCCGTTTTTCGAGCTGCATCCAGAGGGCCTTGACCAGCAGGGCGGTCATCGTGAAGCCGAAGACCAGGTAGGCCACGCCCCCTTCGGGCAGGCTCCACGCAAGGAGAATCTTCAGCAGGTAGAGGTAGAGGATGGCGGCGTAGACGACCACGGCGGGCGTGACGACCCAGTTCACCAGCGCCTCGAGCACGTGCGACTGTCCGAAACGGGCCTCCTCCCAGCGGTCGAGCAGCATCAGAAAGAGCGCCGGAGCCGCAAACAGGAACGTCACAAAGAGGAGGTCGGTCGTCAGGTACGCGACCCACCGGGCTCCGTCGAATCCGAAGATGTAGGCCGCCGACCAGAGGATCGCCTCGAAGAGTCCGTAGGCGACCCCGGCGAAGAGCAGGGCCAGCACCGCCGCACGCAGGTAGACGAGGGCGTCGGTCACGAAGCGGGTGTTGTCCGCGGCCCGGCGACAGGCCAGCAGGGCCAGCGGCGAGAGAACCGCCATCGTAATGACGCCCTGCGCCGAGGCCAGCCAGTCGCCGACCCCCGGCCAGAGGACGAGCGGCACGAGCGGCGCCCACGCCACCCAGTAGAGGCGGTGCCAGCGGCTCCGGTCCGTCAGGCGGTTGACGACAAGCAGCACGAAGGCGCCCCACCCCATCACCGCGAGCCGCGCACCGTCGGGTTCGCGGCCGGTTTCGACGCAGACGATCAGCGTGACGGTCAGCGCCAGCAGCAGAAGCAGCTCGAGCGGATGGCGGCATACGACGGTCACCACTCCTTCGCGGAGTTCGGCAACCCGTTCACGGATGTTCCATTTCATGACGGCGGCAGTTTTTGGTTATTCGGTTGCAGGGCGGCAGGCCGGAGGGCGTCGCGCAGCGCCTCAAGCAGCGCACGGGCTTCCGCCCCGGCCTGCGGATCACTCGCCGATGCGCTGGCGCACCACCTCGAAGAGCATCACCGCGGCGGCGGCCGAGACATTCAGCGACTCGATGTGTCCGATGAGCGGAATGGCCAGCTGCTCGTCGCACAGCTTGAGCACCTCCTTCGAGATGCCCGTATCCTCGGCCCCCATCACGAGGGCCGTCGGGCGGCGGAAGTCGGCGTCGTAGAGCAGCTTGCGGCTCTTCTCGGTAGCGGCGACGATCTGGAAGCCCTCCGTTTGCAGCTGCCGGAGCGTATTGCGGATCGAGCCCACGCGGCAGACCGGGATCGTCGTCAGCGCCCCGGCCGACGAGCGGATCGCCTCGGCGTTGACCGGGGCGGAGTTCTTCAGCGGCGTGATGAGCCCGTGCGCCCCGGCACATTCCGCCGAGCGGGCGATGGCCCCGAAGTTGCGCACGTCGGTCACCCCGTCGAAGACCACCACGAGCGGCGTCTCGTCCTCGGGGACCCGCTCCAGGATGTCGGCCAGCTCGACGTAGGCGATGGCGGCCGTCTGCGCCACGACCCCCTGGTGGTTGCCGCGCGTCAGGCGGTTGAGCTTCTCGACGGGCACCTCCTGGTAGTGCACGCGATGGCGCACGCAGAGGTCCCGGAGCTCCGACATGAGCTGTCCGTCGGCTCCCTTGCGGATGTAGAGTTTCTCGATCTGCTTGCCGGCCTCGATGGCTTCGGCCACGGGACGGATCCCGAAAATCAGGTTATCCATTGTATTGCTCCTCGGTTATTTCCAGTTCATAGGAGGCCTTCTCCCACTCGTGCATCAGGTGGTCGTACTGTGCCTTCAGGTCGTTGTAGGCCTTGTAGTCGGCCTCGTTGTAGGTCGTCGCGGCCGCGGCGAAGCGCGCGTCGTATTCGGCGATCTGCCGCTCCACGCCGGCCAGCTGCGCCTCGACCGAATCGACCGCCTTGCGCAGGCGGCGCAGCAGCTTCTCCTGCTCCTTCTTCTGCTCGTAGGAGAGCTTGCCCGCTGTCGCGGCCTTCGGCTCGGCGCCCCGGTCAGCGCCCTTGGCCGGCGTGTCGCGCCGTTCGATCTCCTGCAGCGACTCCAGCTTGCGCTTCTCGAGGAAGTAGTAGATGCCGCCGAGATACTCCTTCACGGCGCCGTCGCGGAACTCGTAGACCTTGTCGACCATGCCGTCAAGGAATTCGCGGTCGTGCGAGACGACGACGACCGTGCCGTCGTACTTCAGGATGGCGTTCTTGAGGATGTCCTTCGAGCGCATGTCCATGTGGTTCGTCGGCTCGTCGAGCACCAGCAGGTTGCGCGGCTCGAGCATCATGCGGGCCATGGCCAGACGCGCCCGCTCGCCGCCCGAGAGCACCTTGACCTTCTTGTCGATGTCCTCGCCGCGGAAGAGGAACGCCCCGAGGATGTCACGCAGCCGCGTGCGGATGTCGCCCACCGCCACGCGGTCCAGCGTGTCGTAGACCGTGAACTCACCGTCCATCAGATCGTCCTGATTCTGGGCGTAGTAGCCGATGTTGACGTTGGCCCCTATGCGGATCGAACCCTCGGTCGGCGTGAGCTGCCCGACCAACATGCGCGCCAGCGTCGTCTTGCCCTCGCCGTTGCGGCCGACGAGCGCGATGCGGTCACCCTTCGTGATGGTGAAGTTCGCCCCGCTGAAGACGTGCTTCGACCCGAACGACATGCCCGCATCCCGGATCTCGGCGACGACCTGCCCCGAGCGGGGGGCAGGCGGGAACTTGATGTTGAGCGTCGCGAGGTCCTCCTCCTCGACCTCGAGCCGCTCGAGGCGCTCGAGCTGCTTGATGCGCGACTGCACCTGGTTCGACTTCGTGGGCTTGTAGCGGAACTTCTCGATGAACTCCTCGGTCTTCTCGATCATGCGCTGCTGGTTCTCGTAGGCCGCCAGCTGCTGCTGCCGCCGCTCGGCCCGCAGCACGACATATTTCGAGTAGGGCACCTTGTAGTCCGTAATCTTGCCGAGCGAGAGCTCCACGGTGCGCGTAGTGACGTTGTCCAGGAAGGCGCGGTCGTGCGAGATGAGCAGCACGGCGCCGTTGTAGTTCTTCAGATACTCCTCGAGCCACTGGATCGACTCGATGTCGAGGTGGTTCGTCGGCTCGTCGAGCAGGAAAATCGAGGGGCGCCGCAGCAGCAGTTTCGCCAGCTCGATGCGCATGCGCCAGCCGCCCGAAAACTCGCTCGTCGCCCGCGTGAAATCCTCGCGCTTGAAGCCCAGGCCGAGCAGCGTCTTCTCGATGTCGGCATCGCGCGTCTCGCCGCCGAGGATGTGGTAGCGGTCCTGCGCGTCGTTCAGGCGGTGCAGCAGCTGCTCGTAATCGGCGCTCTCGTAGTCGGTGCGCTCGGTGATCTCGCGCGTGAGCCGCCCGATCTCGGCCTCGAGGCGCAGCACCTCGTCGAAGGCCTTGGCCGTCTCCTCGACGAGTGTCGTCGTATCGGCCACGCGCATCGTCTGCGGCAGGTAGCCGATCGTGCACTCGCCGTTGATCGTCACGGCACCCGACGTGGGCTGCATTTCGCCCGCGATCAGGCGCAGCAGCGTGGTCTTGCCCGCGCCGTTGCGGCCGACCAGACCGATACGGTCCTTCGGATTGATCAGAAAGGAGATGTTGTCGAAGAGGGTCCAGCCCCCGTAGCTTACGGTAAGGTTATCGAGTGAAATCATGGTTTCTCAAAAATCGGAGGCAAAGGTAGTGATTTAATCCGACATATCGCCCCTCCGGCGGCAGAAACCGCACCGGCACCACCCGCTCGTCTCCCTCCGACAACGCGGCACCCCGCAACCGGCCGGCGCACCTCACCCGACCCTCCGACGACCGCTTTCCGCAGCCGGGTCCGGGATCGCGCGGCACCCGTCCTACCGTGCCCCGAGCATGCGGACAATCTCCGCCTCGGGGTCCGGGGCGCCGAAGACGGCATTGCCGGCCACCAGCACGTCGGCACCCGCCGCAAAGACCTCGGCGGCATTGCGCGACGAGATGCCGCCGTCGACCTCGATGATCGTCCCGAGCCCCGCCTCGCGGACCATTGCGCGCAACTGCGCGATCTTCTCGAGCGACGAGGGGATGAACGACTGCCCGCCGAATCCCGGTTCGACGCTCATGACCAGCACCAGGTCGACCTCGGGCAGCAGCTCGCGCAGCACCTCGACGGGCGTGGCGGGCTTGATCGAGACCCCGACCTTGGCCCCGGCGGCGCGGATCAGCTCCACGGTGGCGTGCGGCTCGGCCGACGCCTCGTAGTGGAAGGTCACCAGATCGGCTCCCGCCTCGGCAAAGCGGGCGACATACTTCTCCGGCTCGACGATCATCAGGTGCACGTCGAGAAACTTCTTCGACGCCCGGCGGATGGCCTTCAGCACGGGAAATCCGAACGAGATGTTCGGGACGAAGACGCCGTCCATGACGTCGATATGGATCCAGCGGGCCGCACTGCGGTCGATCATCTGCGTGTCACGCTCCAGATGGCCGAAGTCGGCCGAGAGCATCGAAGGGGCTATGGTTCTCTCCATGGGGATTCCAAAAATTGTTTCAGGCTTCACAAAGATAGGATTTTTTCGCCGATCGGCACCCGGCGCGCCCGATTTTTCACGCACCGCGCCGTCCCGGCCGCACGTCGGGGCGCAGGCGGGCGATGCGCCGGCGCACGGCCGCGGCGTCGAAGAGCACCATGAGGCCGCACAGTGCCGCACCGCACAGCAGCGTGGGCCACATCGCGGCGGGGAGGTAACCCTCCTGCAACGGCCCGAGCAGCGGAAGATAGGCGCTCCGCACGGCACACACCGCCGCAAGGGCAACCGCCGTCACCGCGCAGTTCAGCCCCAGCGCCAGCCGCACGTAGGGACGCGCCACCTGCCGCGGCGCATAGCCGATCAGCAGCAGGTCGCGCACCCGGTCGCTGCTCCGCTGCAGGACAAGAAAGAGGCTCAACATCAGCACATACACAGCCATCACGCTGAACAGCAGCCCGATGCCCGCCACGCCGCCGGCCGCCAGCCGCAGCATGCGCGCCGCCCTGCCGCCGTCGCGCACGTCGCCCTCGATCTCGTAGCCGCGGGCGGCGAGGTACTCCGTCACGGCCGCATCGACCGGGCCCGCCGTCTCGACGATCACGCGCGCCGGGTTCCGTCTGGCCTCGCCGCGCCCGAAGCGCTCGTTCGACCAGCGGATGAAGCTCTCGGGCACGAGGATCGTGTTGAGCCGGTTCGACAGCCCGACGATCCGCCCGCGGAAGTTCTCGCGGCGGCCGCCGCCCTCGATCTCCAGGTCAATGCCCACGCGGCGGAAGAGCCCCTCGGAGAGCTGCGGCAGCCCCTGCGAGCGGGCGAATCCGTAGTTGTAGAGGTTGACGTAGTTGCGCGGGATGATGATGGGCACCTCGCGCGAGCCGGCCTCGTAATGCCACTCCCCGGGCCGTATATCGAGGAAGCGGTCCGGCACCGACTCGAAGAAGAGGTAGGTCGAGAAGCGCATGCCCCCGGCGCCGACGCTCCCGGCAATGCGGTAGTCGGCCGGGGTGAAGGCCCCGACGGCCCGCACGAAAGGCTGCGCCTCGAGGTCGGCGATCTCCGCGGGCGCAAAGTCGGTCGAGCCGAGCCCCAGCGTCTGGAGCGCCCCGACCCGCTTCGAGAGGACCAGGAAATCGCCCCGCATAATGGCATCGGGCGCCGTCAGCAGGGGCCGGATGTCGCGGTAGGCCTGCCACGAGGTCAGCAGGATGGTCATTCCCACCACCCCGGCCAGGGCGAACCCCACAAGCTGGGCCGGGCTCAAATGGCAGCGCAGCAGTTTCCAGAGCAGCTTCATAGACGGTAGATTTTATGGTACGGCAGCGGCAGGCGGTTGCCCACTGACGTAACGAGCATCCCGGCCCCCTGCCGCCGGGCCTCCTCGACGACAAGGCGGGCGAGCGTCTCGCCGTTGGCCGCATCGAGGTGGCTCACCGGCTCGTCGAGCAGCAGGAAGTCGAACGGCTGGCAGAGGCACCGCACGAAGGCGACCCGCTGCTGCTGTCCGAGCGAGAGGCGGGCGACCGGCTCGTCGCGCTTCGGGGCCAGACCGGCCGCGTCGAGCAGGCGGTCGATCTCCTCCGGGCGGCGGAAGCCCGTCAGGTCGTTCTTCAGCGCCAGATTCTCCTTAACGGTCAGCTCGCCGAAGAGCCGCAGGTCCTGAAACAGGCAGCTCAACGAGCGGCGGCGCAGCTCCTCCCACGCCGCGGGCAGGAGCGTGCGACTCTCCGCCCCGTCGAAAAGGATGCGGCCGGCATAGTCGCCGCGCAGCCCGTACAGGAAGGCGCAGAGCGACGACTTGCCCGCCCCGGACTCCGCCTCGAAGAGGCTGTATTCGCCCCGGCGGAGCGTCACCTCGCAACCCCAGACCTCCGACGTGCGGGCGTCGGGACGGTCGGCAAAAACGGCGGGCACGACCCGCTGCAATACGATTTGTTCCATGTCGATGCGTATGAATGGCCCGGACCGGAAAAGCGGCCGCCTCCGAAGAGGCGACCGTTTCTCATGTCCACGGCAAAAATTCGGGTGCTACTCGGTCAGATACGGAGCCAGAAGCTCTCCGAGGCAGTCGCAGATGCTCTTGAAGGCGTTCTGCTCGCGGTCGGCCATGCGGACAACCAGCTCGCCCCGCTCATTGTTGCCGTATGCCTCGAGTTCGTCAAAGCAATTCAGCACCATTGCGCTCTCCCTGCCATAGAAAGAGCCAAGCATGGGCGTCAGCTTCCCGTTCAGGGCCGCGAAATCGAGGTAGCAGCTTCCCGAGTGCTTGCGGAACAGCCCGCTCTTCGATTCGAGTGACTCGCCCGCGGCGCCGTCGAGGGCCGCCATCACGGCCGGGTCGGACGTCACGTAGAAAAATCCGTCCTGCACGCCGAACCGTACCGTTGTGCCGTACAGGGTCAGCACGCAGGCATTCTCGCCCCGCGGTTCCACGGGCACGCCGGCTAAATTCGCTTGGATCACCTCCAGGAGCGAGGGATCGTTCACCTGGGCCAGCACCGACATCAGCGGGTAACGGCCGTCGGCCGACATGCCGGAGAAGTCCACCAGCACGTCACCCTCGATGGAGGTCAGCGCCTGCTGCACCTGCGGATTGCCCGCCAGCATGGCGCCGCCCGGCAACGACGAGGCAACCTTCAGCAGCTCCCGGCCTTCGAGTCCGAAGCCCAGCACCGCGATCGTGTTCTTCGGGACGTAGCGCAGCAGCTCGCCCTTCTGCGGCTTCACGTAGGAGTAGAACTCCTCGAGCTGCCGTTTGCTCCCGGCATCGGCATACGAAAGCGTGCTCTGGCAGACAACCTCGCCCTTTTCAAAATTCAGGGCGCTGATGACCGTCATGTTTCCGAAGGCCTCCGCCACGGGCAGCGCATTGAGTATCGGATTTCCCTTCAGCATCCCGGTGTAATTCATGATGACGTCGATGTCGTTGCCGCGCGAGAAGGCATCGGCCACGCCCTCCTTGCCCATCAGGCTTTCGCGGGCCTTCTGCGCAAAGAGCGCATCGACCTTGCCGAGAACCGCCTCGACGGATTCGGGTGCGAAGAGGAGCAGCGCGGCCCGCTCGTCAAAGGCACACACGCCGTTGTAGGGATCGTTCTCGAAGAGCACGCAGGTCAGCTTGCCCCGGGTCTGCTTCTCCAGTCCGGCATTCTGGCAGAGAAGGTCGATCATCCCGGCGAACTTTGCCTGATCGGCCACGGGCAGCAGCACGCCCGCCTGCTGCGGCAGCTGCCCTCCGAGGTCCAGAGAGCCCGGCATCGACGAGAAGAGGAAGATGCTTTTCCGCTCGTCGATACCCGATTCGGCGGGATTTTCGAGCAGCTGGAGCAGGTATTGACGCTCGGCATCCGAGAGGTTCGGCGCCGCTTCGAGTTCCGCGCGCAGCCGCTGGCAGAGCGGGCTTTGGTCGCACGAACCGACGCCGCTCTTCTCGACCAGCGCCGCGGGGTTGACCGACAGGGTGAAGGTGGAATCGGCCGGCAGCAGGTTCCGATAATCGGACTTGCCGTGGCACGAGACCAGCAGCAGCGCTACCGCCGCACAGCAGAGCGCCTTCCAGGAGCAGAGGGGATGTTTCATATCCGTCATTGTTTTTAAGGGTTTCAATTACCAACAAAGGTAGCAAAATTCGTGAGAAAGCACACCGCGGGCCCTTCCGAAATTGCGTGACAGCCGAAAAAAGCTCTCCCGAGGCCCCCTGTCGACCGATTCCGGACGGATTTTCGGCGGCCGTTTCGGAGATAAATCGTACATTTGTCAAAAAAAAGAGATAGACCCCATGACCGTCACTCCGTTTATCATCCTCTTGGCCGCCGTGTCGGCCGTTGCCCTGGTGCTGGTTCTGCTGCTCTGGCAGCGCGAAGTCCGCCGTCTGCGCCGCGAGGGGGCCGAGACCGCCGAACGCGAGCGCGACACGGCAGGCCGTCTGATGCAGGCCGAAACACGTGCCGCGGCAGCCGAGCAGGCCGCCGGCGCCGAGCGCGAGCTCCGCACCCGCAGCGAAGAGCAGCTCCGCACACTCACGGCCGAGCACAGCCGCACCGAGGCCGAGCTGGCGGCCCTGCGGGCCTCCTCCGCGGCCGAGATCGCCGCCCTGCGGCAGCGCAGCGCCGAGGAGCGCGAGGCCGAGCGCGCGGTCCGCGAGAAGCAGGAGGAGACCTTCCGCCTGCAATTCCGCAACCTCGCCACGGAGATTCTGGGCGAGCAGTCGCAGCACTTCCGCCAGAGCAGCCAGGAGCAGATCGACCTGCTGCTCAAGCCTTTCCGGGACAACATCACCGACTTCCGCAAGCGCGTCGAGGAGATCTACACCACGCAGACCTCGCAGCGCGGCGAGCTGAAGGCCGAGTTGAAGCAGCTCATGGAGCTCAACCGCACGATCTCGACCGAGGCGCAGAACCTCACCAGTGCGCTGAAGGGCAACTCGAAGGTGCAGGGCGACTGGGGCGAGATGCTGCTGGAGACGATTCTCGACAGTTCGGCCCTCACGCGGGGCATCCACTACGAGACGCAGTACAACATCAAGGACGAGGAGGGGCGCAACCTGCGGCCCGACGTCGTGCTGCACCTGCCCGAAAAGAAGGACATCGTCATCGACTCGAAGGTCTCGCTCACGGCCTTCGTCGCCTACACGTCGGCCGAGACCGAGGCCGAGCGGCAACGCCACCTCGCGGCACACGTGGCCTCGGTGCGCCAGCACGTCACCGAACTCGGCCGCAAGGAGTACCAGCGGCGGCTGAACTCCCCGGACTTCGTCATCATGTTCATTCCCAACGAACCGGCCTTCCTCGCCGCCCTGCAGAACGACACGGCGATCTGGTCGGACGCCTACGACAAGAAGGTCATCATCTCGTCGCCGACGAACCTCTTTGCGCTGCTGAAGATGGTCGCCGACCTGTGGAAATACAACGACCAGGACAAGAACACGAAGGAGATCGCCGCATGCGGGCTGAAGCTCTACGAGCAGCTCGTGGCCTTCACCTCATCGCTCGAAAATGTCGGCGCGGCGCTCGACAAGGCGCGCGGCGCCTACGAGGATGCCCACAAGCGCCTCTGCACGGGCAACGACAACATCATCCGCGTGGGCGAGCGGCTGCGGCGCACGGCGCGGCTCCAGACCAAGCGGCAGCACGACGCCCGCACGCTCGAGGCCGCAGGCAACGACGACGAGCCGGGCGACAACGACGGCAGCGCCGCAATTCCGGAGGGTACCGCAAATCCGGCAAATCCGGCAAATCCGGCGGACGCCGCGGAAAAGTAATCTCGGGCAGACCTTCTCGGGCCGCCGCCGACCGTAACGGACCAACCGGTTGTCACCGCCAACCGTAACGGGCCAACCGGTCGCCGCCACCGGACGTGACGAGCCGCCCGTTCGCCGCCGCCAACCGCGACAGGTCAAGCGTTCGCCGTCCCGCCACAACTCCACGGCAGCCCTGCCGCCACCCTGCCTCCGCTCCGCAGCAATCGCTTCGCAAACACAAACAAAAGCCCCCGGAACAACTCCGGGGGCTTTACATTGGCGGGACAGTTTCAACAGTTCTTTTCCTGCAGGCGCCGCAGCCGACAGGTGATTCCGGGTGTCGCATTCCGGGCAAAGAGGTCCAGCAGGTCGCTCCACGCCCCGTCGACCCAGGCAACCCGGTCCCGGCAGCGCTCCAGCACCTCGAAGGCCCGGACCTTCACCGCCACGGGCGACGACAGATCGGCTAGCCACTCGGCCGCCGCCTCGGCGATTCGCTTCGCCGCCTCATCCGAAGGCCGGAACCGCCGCAGCAGGTCGGCCATGACCTTGCCGAAACAGCGGCGAACGCCCATCCCCGAAGCCGCAGCGAAGTCCCGCTCGCAGAATCGCTCCGCATGGGGCATAAAGCGCTCGGGCCAGCAGAAATAGAGCCGCTCGAGCACATAGGCGCTCCGAAAGGCAACCTTCTCGCGCAACGGGCGCTGCAGGGCTGCGGCGGGATCGGTCGCCACGGCATAGAGCGCCGCGACCGCATCGGCCTCCACGACCCGGCGGGCCATCTCGCCGGCAAAGTCCCCGCCGACACGCTCGGAGAGCATCCGCACCACTTCGTCGCGGGTCATCGTCGCGTCAGAACCGGATGAACGGGTCAGAAGAGCCGTTTCTTGGAGGTCGTCACCACAAAATCCTTCAGGTAGAAGGGCTCGAAATAGGCGATATCCTCCGTCCGTCCGGTCTCGAGCGCCGCCTGCGCCAGGCGGACCAGACCTCGCGCCGAGGGGGTCACCTCAACGAGCGTCGCGCCCGTCAGCACGTCGGCGCACTTGCGGGCGCCGTTGCCGAAGATAACGAACGGCCGGTCACCTGCACGGTACTCCGCAAAACTTTCGGGTCCGATCACCTCGGCCGAAACCCCGCTCAACGCCTGCCCCCGCACATCGAAGAGCTGCGCGTAGACCTCCATGCGGCGGGCGTCGACCATCGGGCAGAGCACGGCATCCTCCCAGTGCTCGACCGAGATGATGCCCGCCTCGTAGTCCTCGCGCGCCACTTCGGTCAGGGCGTCGAGCGACCCGACGGCCAGCAGCGGCTTCTGCAACCCGTAGCAGAGCCCCTTGGCAAAGGAGACGCCGATGCGCAGTCCGGTGTAGGAGCCGGGCCCCTTGCCCACGGCCACGGCATCCAGGTCGTCGGGAGCAATGCCCGTCTCGCGGAACAGTTCGTCGGCAAAGACCCCCACCATGCGGGCATGGTCGCGCCCCTCGTCGCTCTCACGCAGGGAGAGCAGCTCGCCGTCCTTGGCAATACCGACCGAACAGATGTCCGTGCCGGTCTCGATACACAATATCAAACTCATATCTCAATATTTTTTGTCTGCAAAACCTTCTCCGGGCACAGCCGCCCACCTTCGGCGGCGCAGGCCCGGGTTCTATATCACGCCGAAGTGCTCCAGCGCCCGCCGCAGGCCGTCGTCGTCGATGTCCGCCGTGACGTAGTCGGCCGCCTCGCGGGCCGCGGCGCTGCCGTTGCCCATCGCCACGCCGATCCCGGCGGCACGCAGCATCACGACGTCGTTGCCACCGTCGCCGAAGGCCATGGTCTCGTCGCGCGACAGGCCGAAATAGTCGGTCACGGCGGCGATGCCCGACGCCTTGTCCACGCCGCACACGTTGACATCCGTAAAGAGCGGGCTCCAGCGGTTGGTTGCCAGCCCGGGCAGCTGCTCCATCACGCGCCGTTCGAGCGCCTCGTCCAGGTAGAAGCACATCTGGCAGCACACCGTCCGCGCGAAGAGCGCCCGCAGGTCGGTCAGCTCGGGCACGGGGTGCGCCACCTGCCCGGCCAGCTCCGTGACGGCCGGCGACATGCGGTTGACGTAGACCCCGCCGTCGAGTTCGAGTCCGACCGGGAAGCCCAGCTCGTCGGAGAGGGACAGTGCCCGCTCGAACGCCTCGCACGGAATGGGATGCCGGTCGATGACCTCGCCGCCGCGCAGCACGCAGTCGGCGCCGTTCAGCCCGACGACCCCGTCGTAGGGGATCGCGGCGACGGGTTCGAGGTCCCCGACCGCCCGGCCCGTGGCGATGAAGAGCCTGACGCCCCGCGCATGGGCGCGGCGCAGGGCCCCGAGGGCCGAATCGGGCACACGGTGCGTGCGGAAGCTCACGAGCGTTCCGTCGACATCCAGAAACACGATCTTCGTTTTCATCTCCGTCAGGGTATCTTGCGGCGGTCTACCGCCGGTAGTTCTTCATCGCCTTGTCCATCTCGCGGCGCGCGTCGTTCTCCTTGAGGTACTCGCGCTTGTCGTAGCTCTTGCGGCCGCGGGCCAGGCCGATCACGATCTTCGCCAGGCCGCGCTCGTTCAGGAAGAGCCGCAGCCCCACGATCGTCAGGCCGCGGTCCTGCGACGCCCGCTGCAGCTTCTCCAGCTCGCGCGCCGTGAGCAGCAGCTTGCGGTCGCGGCGCGGCGCATGGTTGTTGCACGTGCCCCAGTCGTATTCGGCGATGTTGACGCCCCGAATCCACAGTTCGCCCTTGTCGAAATAACAGAACGAATCGCTCATCGAGGCCTTGCCGGCGCGGATCGACTTGATCTCGGTCCCGACCAGCACGACGCCCGCAACCCACTCTTCGAGAATCTCGTAGTCGAAGGTCGCGCGCTTGTTGCGGATATTTATCTTCTTTTGTTCTCCCATATATTCAAAACCGGCATACATCTTGCGAAACACGATACCGGGGCGGGTATCGGTCCAAGGTAACTATTATCTTTGATATGTTTTACACATCTTTCTGTTTATTTTCTGTTTGCACACCGTATGCGCAGTGATGCGCGTACAACCCGGCATCCGCCCCTCTTTTTCACACTCCGCCCTTCATCCCGCCGTCAGAGAATCAGCCGCTGGAGCTTGTGTGCGATCTGCACCTTCACGCGGTTGTAGCCGTCCAGGCGGCGCAGCACCTCCTCCAGCCCGGCATCGGAGAGCGTATCGTCCGCCAGCCGGGCGTTGAGCTCCTTGATGAGCGAGTCGATGACCTTCGACTTGTAGAGCGTCACCGCCTTCGGCACCCCCACGGCCAGCATCTCCGCCTCACTCTCGACATGCACCTCCTTGCGGCGCCACAGCTCGCTGGCAACGTAGTTGTCGTCGGCCGTCAGCAGGTCGACCGCCGCGTTGCACACCTCCGGGTCGACATGGTTCAGGAAGAGCCGCACGGGCACCTCCACCCCCGGGCCCGTCTGCTCCCACTGTGCGCGGTACGTGGCCATGATCTTGGCGTAGACCGGGTTGCGGAAGGTGATATTGTCGTCGCTCAACTCCCCGAAGATCACCTCGGCGACGTTGCACGGCACCATCTCGCGCCCCTCCTTGAAGTCGAACGAGCAGTGGCCGAACTTGAGCAGGTACTTCACGATCTCGCGCTCGAGCGCCTCGAAGCTGCTCCCCGCCTCCACGCGGCGCGCATATTCCACCTCGTGCTGCGCCGCCTCGCGCTGCCGCTGCACGGTCTGCCGGCGCAGGAACTCGTCCGTCTCGCGGTCTCCGGACGTGGTCAGCCGCTTGCGCGCCACCTCCGAGATGAGGATCTGCTCGTCGATGTCCATGATCCGCGCGCACTCCTTGATGAAGACCGAGCGCTGGATCGCATCGGGAATCTGGGCGATCGACTGCACCATGTCGCCGATGAGCGCCGCCTTGCGGATCGGATCGCCCTCGGCATCCTTGAGCAGCAGCCGCGCCTTGAAGGCCAGGAAGTCCTGCTCGTTGGCGCGGATGTACTCCTGCACCTCGTCGGCCGTGTGGGCCCGGGCGAAGGAGTCGGGGTCCTCGGGCTCGGGCAGCAGCACGACGCGCACGTTCATCCCCTCCTTGAGGATCATGTCGATGCCGCGCAGCGAGGCGTGGATACCCGCCGCATCGCCGTCGTAGATCACCGTGATGTTCTTCGTGAAGCGCCCGAGCAGGCGGATCTGCTCCGTCGTGAGCGACGTGCCGGACGACGAGACGACATTCTCGATCCCGGCCTGATGCATCGAGATCACGTCGAGGTAGCCCTCCACCAGGATCGCGAAGTTCAGCTGCTGGATCGCCTTCTTGGCGAAGTAGAGGCCGTAGAGTTCGCGTTTCTTGCTGTATATCTCGCTCTCGGGCGAATTCTGGTACTTCGCCACGGCCTTGTCCGTGCGGAGCGTGCGGCCGCCGAAGGCCACGATACGGCCCGAGATGTTGTGCACGGGGAAGATCACGCGGTCGCGGAAGCGGTCGTAGAGCGCGCCGTCGCGCTCGCTGACCAGCGACAGGCCCGTCGAGACCAGAAACTCCCGTTTGTAGCCCGCCGCAAGGGCCGCCTGCGACATGCGGTCGCCCTTCGCGGGGCAGAAGCCCAGCCCGAACTTGCGGATCGTGGCGTCGGTAAGCCCGCGCGTGCGGCGGAAGTAGGACATGCCGACGTTCATACCCTCCGCCTCGTGGTGGAGGTAGTTGGCGAAATACTCCGCGGCCCAGCCGTTCAGCGCAAACATCGACTCGCGGTCGTCGTTGCGCCGCACCTCCTCCTCCGAAAGCTCCTTCTCGTGGACCTCGATGCCGTAGCGCTTGGCCACCATCTTCAGCGCCTCGGGATAGGTCAGGCTCTCGTGCTCCATGAGGAAGGTGACGGCATTGCCGCCTTTGCCGCAGCCGAAGCACTTGAAGAGCCCCTTGGCGGGCGAGACGACGAACGACGGGGTCTTCTCGTTGTGGAACGGACAGCAGGCCACGTAGTTCACCCCCTTGCGCCGGAGCGTGACGTAGTCGCTGACGATATCGACGATATTGGCGGCGGCATAGATGCGGTCTACTGTTTCGGGATCAATCATAGCCTACAAAGGTAGGAATAATCGGCCGAAAGCGGAGCGATTCGGCGCTAAAAATCTCCATCACCCCGTACAATGCGACCGGCACCGCGTCCCGGAGCGATGAACGCCCAGGATCCCGACGACGCCTTTCCGCCGCATGGCATCCTCTGTTTCAGCCACATGCTTCTGCGGTTCGACCGGTATTCCGACCTTTGATCTCGTCAGCAGACATCCGGGGAGCTTCTGCCCCTGAATCGCATAGCCCCCGCCGGGGCGGGGCGTGGGGGCAGGTCCGGCCTGCAGACGGCACCGAAGGCGGCGGGCCGCCGCGGCAGGGCGCAGAAAAGCGGCAAGAAATGGAAAACTCTTTCATTTTATCACTACCTTTGCTGCATGGATTTCAAACTCGTATCGGACTACGCCCCGATGGGCGACCAGCCGGAGGCCATCGCACAGCTCGTCGGCGCGATCCACCACGGCTCGAAGCACAACACGCTGCTGGGCGTCACCGGCTCGGGCAAGACCTTCACGGTGGCCAACGTCATCGCCGAGCTGAAGCGTCCAACGCTGGTGTTGAGCCACAACAAGACCCTCGCGGCGCAGCTCTACGGCGAATTCAAGAACTTTTTTCCCGAGAATGCCGTCGAGTACTTCGTCTCCTACTACGACTATTACCAGCCGGAGGCCTACCTCCCGGCGACGGACACCTATATCGAAAAGGACCTCTCGATCAACGCCGACATCGAGAAGATGCGTCTGCAAACCGTTGCCACGCTCCTCTCGGGGCGGCGCGACGTGATCGTCGTCTCGAGCGTCTCGTGCCTCTACGGCTGCGGCAACCCGGCCGACTTTCACGCCACGGCCATCACCGTGAAGGTCGGGCAGGTGGTCAGCTACAAGCACTTTCTCTACAAGCTCGTCGAGGCGCTCTACACGCGCACCGAGCGCGAGCTCGAACCGGCGACCTTCCGTGTCAACGGCGACACGGTCGACATCATGGCGGCCTTCGGCGAGTTCGGCAGCCAGTGCTTCCGCGTGATGTTCTTCGACAACGAGATCGAGGCGATCCAGATCATCGACCCCGTGACCGGGCAGCGCATCTCGTCGCTCGACACGCTGACGATCTACCCCACCAACCTCTTCGTCACGACCAAGGAGCGCATCCACAGCGCCGTGCAGCAGATCTACCTCGACCTGGGCAAGCAGATCGAGCACTTCGAGCGCGAGGGACGCATGACCGAGGCGCAGCGTATCAAGCAGCGCGTGGAGTACGACCTGGAGATGATCAAGGAGCTGGGCTACTGCCCCGGCATCGAGAACTACTCGCGCTACTTCGACGGACGGGCCGCCGGGACGCGCCCCTTCTGTCTGATCGACTACTTCCCGAAGGACTACCTGCTCGTCGTGGACGAGAGCCACGTGACCCTGCCGCAGGTGCACGCCATGTACGGCGGCGACCGGGCCCGCAAGGAGAACCTCGTCGAGTACGGCTTCCGCCTCCCGGCCGCCAAGGACAACCGCCCGCTGACCTTCGCCGAGTTCGAGCAGCTGCAGGGCACGTCGATCTACGTGAGCGCCACGCCCGCCGACTGGGAGCTGATGAAGAGCGAGGGGGTGGTCGTCGAACAGCTGATCCGCCCCACGGGGCTTGTGGACCCGCCGCTGGAGGTGCGCGTGACGGTCAACCAGATCGACGACCTGATCGAGGAGATCGACAAGCGCGTGAAGCACGACGACAAGGTGCTCGTCACGACCATCACCAAGCGCATGGCCGAGGAGCTCTCGAAATATTTCGACCGCGTGGGGGTGCGCAACCGCTACATCCACTCGGATGTCGACACGCTCGAGCGCATCCAGATTCTCGAGGATCTGCGCGCCGGGCTCTTCGACGTACTCGTGGGCGTGAACCTGTTGCGCGAGGGGCTCGACCTGCCGGAGGTAGCCCTCGTGGCGATCCTCGACGCCGACAAGGAGGGGTTCCTGCGCAACGTGCGCTCGCTCACGCAGATCGCCGGGCGCGCCGCGCGCCACTCGCAGGGCAACGTGATCCTCTACGCCGACACCTGCACCGAGTCGATGCGCTACGCCATCGAGCAGAGCAACCGCCGCCGCGAAATCCAGGTGCGCTACAACATGGAGCACGGCATGCTCCCGCGCCGCGCCCAGAAGAGCGGCACGGGGCAGAGCACCCTGCTGGCGGGCCGCACCGAGGCCCCGGCCGACCTCACGGCCTACCCCATCGTCGAGGAGCACTACGCCGTGGCGGCCGACGTGGCAAAGGGCTACACCGCCTCGAAAACGGGCCACCCCACGACAAGCACCCGCACGGCCGTCGCCACGGCGGGACTGCCCGGACCGGGCGAGGACCTCGACGTGCTGATCGCCCGGGCCCGCGAAGAGATGGAACGGGCGGCCAAGTCGCTGGATTTCCTCGCCGCGGCGAAGTTCCGCGACCGGATGTACGAACTGCAAAAACTCAAGGAGGAGAACCGCCGGTAGCGGGCCTGTCGCCGGACCGGCCTTCCCCGCAAGCGGCTGATCCGGGAAATTACACCTCAAAATCCGAAATCCGCCACCTCTGCCCGCTCCGCCGGAGACGGGAAACCGCGGCTACGCCCTGTCGGCGTTGCGGAAGGTGAAATACTTGGCGGCGAGGTAGCTGTAGACGGTCGTCGCCAGCGTGGTGACCACCTTGGCGGGCGTGGGCCAGAGGCCGCACAGCTCGACAAAGAACTTCATGCCCACGTAGGTCAGCCCGACGGAGCCGATGATCGAGAGCAGGTAGCGCAGCAGCTGCGCATGCGTCCGCACGGGGGAGTTGCGGAAGGCGACGTTGCGGTTGAGCCAGAATCCGCAGAAGAAGGTGAAGGGGAAGACGAGCAGCATCGCCGCGATGTGGGGCGAGAGCACCACCACGCCCAGGTCGAAGAAACGGTGGGCGACAACGTAGTTGTAGATCAGGAAGTAGCACACGGGGTCGAACGCCAGGTAGGTCACGCAGCCGCAGACGGCGTAGCGGAACGTCTGACGGGGCATCAGCGCGGCAAGGGGCGGCAGGTAGAACCGGTCGATCAGGCGGATGATCCCTTCGGCGAGCGACATCATCGGGCGGTGTAGGTCCACATGCCGGGGAAGGTCTCCGCATGGGCGCGGATGAAGAGCGTGCAGGCTTCGGCATCCTCCGACTCGAAGGGCGAAACCATGAATTTCGCGCCGAAGCGGTAGACGCCGCAGCGGAACGAACCCTCCTTTTCGCGTGCGAGCTGTGCGGCCCGGGCGGCATTTTCGGGTGTACTGAATACTCCCAACACCACGTAGCGGCGGCCGGAGACGAGACGCGCAGGCTCCCCGTCCGCAGCCGGAGCAGTGTCGGCCGGGGCCTCCGCCCGCAGAGCCGATGCGGCGTCCTGGGCCGCACCTTCCGCCCCGGAAGCGGCCGAAGCGGTGCCGGCCGCTGCGGGATCGGTCACGGAATCCGCCCCGACGCCATCCGCCGAAGCCTCGGCCGCAGCGGAATGCTCCGTCGCAGCGGGAGCCGCCGCAACGAGCGTCACGGGCTCCGACCCGGTCGTCACGGTTGGCGCCGCATGCCGGTTGTCCAGCCACCAGTAGGCCGTAAAGGCCACCACGAAGACGATGGCGGCAATGCCGATCCACATTGCCCCGTCGAAACGCCGGGGACGGTGGATGCGCACGGGGGCATGCCCCTGCGGATTGATCCGGCGGTCGAACGCCTCATCGGGGGTAAAGTGCTTGAACTTCAACACGCCCACCCCTTCGATCGTCAGCACGTCGTCCTGCCGCGTGCGCATCAGCCAGCGGTCGTAGATATCCTGTGCCTGCGCTGCAACATGCTCCCCGCCGGCCTGCGGCCCCTCGGCCGGAGCCGAAGTCCGGAGCACTCGGGCGATCTCGTCGACGAGCGACACGCCCCGCTGCTGCGACGTGAAGACCACCTCGCGCGAGGGCGGCTCGACGAGCCGTGCCGAGAGCCGCTTCGCACCGTGGAAACGGACGCAGAGCGATCCCACGCCGGGCAGGTACAACTCCCCGCCCGCCGCCAGCAGGTTGCCCGCCAGGCGGTTCACCTGATCGACCATCGGATATTGTGTCATTTTTTCTTTCTGCTCTTTTTGGGGTGCACGGCCGTCGGCTGCGCCGCCGGCTTCATCGCGGCGAGCACGACCTCGGGACGCGAGAAGCCCCGGTAAATCATGTAGAGGCCCAGCAGGATGAAGGGGATGCTGAGCCACTGCCCCATGTCGAGCGCCCAGCCCTGCTCGAAGGCCTCCTGCTCGACCTTGATGAACTCGATGAAGAAACGCGTGAGGAAGACGCCGATCAGCCCGATGCCGAAGAGCACGCCGGGACGGCGCCGCGCCATATCGCGTCCGTAGTAGAGCCAGCAGAGGATTGCGAAGGTCGCCAGGTAGCACAGCGCCTCGTAGATCTGCGTGGGATGCACGGGATTCGGGGCGAAGCGGTTGAGCCAGATGTTCGACCGCACGAACTCGAAGCCCCACGGCAGGGTCGTCGCCGTGCCGAAGATCTCCGAATTGAAGAGGTTGCCCAGCCGCACGACGGCACCGCCGATGCCCACGGCGATCATGATGCGGTCGAGCGACCAGATGTAGGGCAGGCGGTTGCGCCGCGAGAAGAGCCACAGCCCGATGAGCAGGCCGACGGCGGCGCCGTGGCTGGCCAGTCCGCCGTCGCGGAATCCCGTGATGATGGTCCACGGCTGACGCAGGTACTCCACCGGGTCGTAGAAGAGGCAGTGCCCGAGGCGGGCGCCGATGATCGTGGCCAGCGTGCCGTAGATGAAGATCGACTCCGAAACCGACGTCGGCAGTCCCTCGCGCTTGACGAAGTTGTCGAAGAGTTTGGCACCGATCAGGATGGCCAGTGCCCACATCACGCCGTAGTAGCGGATGTCGAACGATCCGATGGAGAAAAAGACGGGATCGAAGTCCCAGACGATACTCAGAGGTTGCAGCATTTATTCAACGGGGTTTCGGTTTATTTCATGTCCTGGAGGTTCACCTTCTTGAGCGTGAAGGAGAAGGTGCTGCCCACGCCCGGCTCGCTGCGGACGGAGATCCGCTCGCCGTGCGCCTCGATGATGTGCTTGACGATGGCCAGTCCGAGGCCCGTGCCGCCCTGCTCGCGCGAGCGGCCCTTGTCCGTGCGGTAGAAGCGCTCGAAGATGCGCGGCAAGTCCTCCTTGCCAATGCCCAGGCCGTTGTCCTCGACCTCGACGAGAATCTTGTCGAGCATGTCGCGGAAGCGGATGCGCGTCTGTCCGCCCTCCTTGCCGTAGCGGATCGAGTTGATGATCAGGTTGACGAGGACCTGACCGATGTAGTGCTTGTCGGCCAGCACCCAGAAGGGCGACGGCAGGTTCTCGACCCCCTTGACCGAGATGCGGATGTGCTTCTTGTCGGCCTCGATCTCGGCCTGCTCGGCGATCTCCTTGGCCAGCGCCACGATGTCGAACTTCTCCAGGTTGAGCTTGTTCATGCTGTTTTCGAGCTTCGAGATCGTGTCGAGGTCGTTGACGATGTTGATCAGGCGGTCGATGCTCTTCTCGGCCCGTTCGAGGTACTTGCGGTTGATGAGCTCGTCCTCCAGCCCGCCGTCGAGCAGCGTCGAGATGTAGCCCTGGATGTTGAAGATCGGGGTTTTCAGCTCGTGCGCCACGTTGCCCAGATACTGCTTGCGGAACTGCTCGGCCTCCTTCAGGCGGGCGATCTCCTTGTCGTTGGTGTCGGCCCAGGCGGTGAGCTCCTCGCCGATGTTCTCCACCCGCTTGTCCTTCAGCTCGGAGAGGATCTCGTTCGTGTGCACGTCGCGCGAAAGGACGATCGAGTAGATCGGCTTGAGCTTGTAGGCCACGTACTTGCGGATGATGAAGAGCGCCACGAGCTCCACGATGCAGAACGTGCCCAGCAGCACGCCCGCCACGGCAAGCCCGCGCAGATGCACGCCGCGCAGATGCACGCCGAGGAAGACCCCGGCCACGATCAGCGTCGCCAGCAGGGCGATCCACAGCGACGCCCCCTCCTTGGTTTTGATCCGTATCATAGGCCTTCTATTTCATGTATTGCTGCATCAGCCGGGCGATGTACTTCCCGATGATGTCGAACTCGAGGTTGACGACCGAGCCCACGTCGATGCGGCAGAAGTTGGTATGCTCGAACGTATAGGGGATGATGGCCACGCGGAACGACGTCGGCGTCGAGTCGCAGACCGTGAGGCTCACGCCGTTGACCGTCACCGAACCCTTCTCGACGGTGCACAGGCCGCCGCCCTGCGGCTCATACTCGAACTTGAAGTACCAGCTGCCGTCGGCATCGGTCTTCTCCGTGCAGCGGGCCGTCTGGTCGACGTGTCCCTGCACGATGTGGCCGTCGAGCAGCGCATCGGGCTTCATCGAGCGCTCCAGGTTGACCAGATCGCCCACCTGCAGCAGTCCGAGGTTGCTGCGGTCGAGCGTCTCCTTCATGGCCGTGACCGTATAGGTGTCGTCCCTGATGTCCACGACGGTCAGGCAGACGCCGTTGTGGGCGATGCTCTGATCGATCTTCAGCTCGCGACAGAAGTCCGCACGCAGCGTAAAATCCTTGTTCTGACGGTCCGTATGGATCGAGACCACCTCGCCCATACCCTCCACGATACCTGAAAACATATCTCTTTATGTATTAACAATCAGTTTGCCCTTTACCTTGTACACCGAGACGATGTCGTCCCGCCCGACCAGAATATCGTCGAAATGCTCCCGGTCGCCGGCCACCAGACGGAACCGTTCCTCCCCGTCCGCGGTGCGTACTATGCGCAAAGTTACAATTTTTCGGCAGACAATCACATATTCGTCGCCGGGAATTATTTCATCCGTGCCGACGGCCTTGAGCAGCACGACCGTACCCGAAGGCACCGCCTCGCCCATCGCCCGGCCCGAATAGCGCATGGCGAAGTCGCACTCGCCCGCGGGCGGCACAACCAGATTGCACTCGGCCTCAAGTTGTTCGATGCGCGTGACCGACTGCTCGACGTCGGCGTTGTAGAAGGGAATCTGCGCCCCGCGCAGCTTCGTCTCGGAGAACATCTGCCCCTCGCCCGTCAGCAGCCAGAGCTTGTCCACCTGCGGGAACTTGTTGACGATACGGTCCGCGACATCGAGCGAAATGCCGTTGTTGCCGCGCTTGATCTGATAGAGGTTTTCACCCCGCGCAAGGCCGATGTAACGTGCAAAATAGTTGGTCGACATGTTCGCCCACTTGATCACCGCCTCAATCCTCTGCCAATTATTCTGCTTTTCTCGCATTTTTTTGGTGTATTTAAATTTTTTTTGCATCTTTGCACGTCGGTCCCGTAGTTCAATGGATAGAATACAAGATTCCGGTTCTTACGATATGGGTTCGATTCCCGTCGGGACTACTTCTTCACAAGTGCGAGGTTCGCTTCGCACTTGTGTTTTTTATGGCATGCCCCGCACCGGCTCCGTTCCCACATCCGGCATGCAAGCTACAACCAACAAAAATAATAACAAAATTCCATTGAGCAATAAAAAAGCACATTTTTGATCGCCCAGCCGCGCACCGCACCGGCAGACCGCCGAAACGAGAGCCTGCAGCGAGGCGCTGTTCAAGTGTTCAAGCCGGGATAGCAGAAAAGAGGGGACCACACGGCACGCCGCCGGCCGGCGGCAGCCGCTCCGCGTCAGAAGGAGAAGCGCAGGCCCAGCCGGAGCGTGAGCGTCAGCGGATCGTCGGTCCGCGCCGTCCGCAGCTCGGTCCGCGTGAAATAGTACGACAGCTCGGGCTCGAAGTAGAGCCCGACGGTCCGGCCGAAACGGTACTCCGCACCGGCCACGCCGAAGGCCGACCACTGCACGCCGTGCTCCGTTACAACTTTTGAACCGAACTTCGCGTAGACGCACTTTTCGATCTGACCGCCCGCACCTATATATAAATGGAATCCCCGGCGGTGGAGAAACTGCCAGTTCACACGCAGCGGAATGCCGACGAAGTGCAGCTGCTGCGCAATGTCGTCCGATGCGAAGGGCTTGCGGACGTCCGAACGCAGCAGGGTGTAGACCAGGCCGCTCTCGAGCGAGAGCCCGTGGCGGAACTCCCGGCGCACGGAGAGCCCCAGACCGAGGGGCTGGTGGTGACGGTAGGCACATTCGTCGTAGCCCGGCTCCTCCTGCAATCCGATATCGTAGGCATTGCCGTCCGCCATCGGGGCATCGGACATCATCATGCCCCGGAGTGCGCCCGACTCCCCGCGGCCGTTCGACAGGCCGCCCGCGGCGAAGAGTCCGACCGAAGTCCGCTCCCGACGCGGGGCGTACACCGGAGCCGTTGCGGACAGCACCCTGCCCGGACGCGACTCCGCACCCCGGGCCTGCTCCGTGGCGGCACGGGTCAGGGCATCGGGTGCATCGGAAGCGCCGGGCGCGTCGGATGCCTCGGGCGCGTCGGATGCCCCGGGCGCGTCGGATGTCCCGGAAACCGACGGTTCCCGCTGCGGCGCTGTTCCGCGCAGGGACGGGGCAACCGCCGCTTCCGCTACGGCAGCCTCCGGCTCCGGAACCGAAGGCACGGAAGCATTCCCTGTCGACCGGCGGATGGTTTTTTGGGGGATGGGGTCCGCAGCAGGCTGCGGTGTGTCGGCCGTGTCGAATGTCGGGTCGCTTCCGCGCCGGATTCGGTCCGGAGCGGGCTGCATGGTCGGTATCTGTGTCTCCTGCGCCAGCAGGGAGGCATCGGGCCCCTGCTGCGGTGCGGAGGGTGTTTCGGGAAGGAGCTCCGCAGATGCGTCGCCGGCTGCCGCTGTCATCAAAACAGACCCATCATCTCCCATCTCCCTGTTTGCGCGCCACAGAATCTCTCCTGCGACCACACAAACCAGTACGGCAGCGGCAGCGGCGACGATACGCACCCGGCGGAGACGTGCGGCGAAGCCGCCCGCGGCACCCGCCGTCCCGAGGCGCTGCTCCGCGCCGGGCACGCCGGGCGCGGAGAGCTCGCGCCGCAGACGCTCCCACCCGTCGGCGGGCGGCGTCGGTTCGGCCTCCCGGAGCTCGCTCCGCATCACGTCGATCCAATCCCTGTTTCGTTTCATAATCCCTGACTCTTCTCATACTCCCGGATCCGGCGCGCCAGCAGCGCCCGGGCCCTGAACAGCTGCGACGAGGAGCTCTTCTCGTTGATCCCCAGCATGCGGGCGATCTCCCGGTGGGAGTTCCCCTCGATGCAGTAGAGGTTGAAGACGGTGCGGTAGCCGTCGGGCAGTTCGGCGACGAAGCGCATCAGCACATCGCGCGGGATGCGGGCCACCTGCCCGGGGTCGGGCTCCGCGACCGGCTCCTGCGCGCGCCCCTCGTCGAGCGGCAGGCAGGTGAGGCGGTTGCGGCTGCGGAGCCATTCGAGCGCCACGTTCACCGTGATGCGTTCGATCCACGCCCGCAGCGACCCCGGCCCCCGGTAGGCAAACCGGTCGAACGCCCCGTAGATCTTCAGAAAGGCGTCGTGCATCAGATCCTCGGCCGTCATCCGATCGCCCGCATAGCGGAGGCAGATGCCCAGCAACCGGCCCGCAAAGCTCTCGTAGAGCGCACGACGGGCCGTCTCTTCGCCCTTCCTGCACCCTTCGGCCAGTATCCGTTCATCCATCTGCATCCTTGAAGTCCTCCTATAAACGGGCCGCAGCCGAAAAGACTGCATGCTCCGGAAAAATTTTTATCGCGGCGCAGTATTTTCCGCCGCAGTGCGTTTAACCGGCGACAAGGTAACACAAAATCACAGAAATATGAAAAAACTCGGTTTGTTTCTGATTCCGGCGCTGGCGGCGATCCTCAGCGCATGCAACGACGACGACGGGGACTACCCGCGCTACACCCCGCTGATCACTACCGTCCGCACGATCGACGCCAGCGGCAGCGACTACTACTTCCAGCGCGACAACGGCCAGACGCTCTACCCGAGCGACAAGAGCCGCGTGGCGGCCTACCGGGCCACGGACCGGCAGCGGGCCGTCATCTGGTTCAACCTCCTGCAGGGGATTCAGGGCTACGACTACAACATCGCCCTCTACGCCGTGCAGGAGATCTACACCGGCACATCGGAGGAGGTCGATACGCCGGCCCGCCTCGAAGAGCTGGGCGACAGCCCCGCGAGCATCACGCCCGCCTACTGCAACCTGAGCGACGAGTGGCTCACGCTCTACCTGGGCTACCCCGTCATGGACAACTCGAAGCACGACTTCACGCTGATCGTCAACCGGGTCGAGGCTCCGGAGGAGAGCCACGAAGGCTACCTCGACGTCGAACTGCGCCACAACTCCGGCGGCGACCTGGCGGGCTACACGCAGTGGTACTACGTCTCGTTCGACCTGGCGCCGATCGCCCCGCTGCTCGAGGGCAAGCAGGGCGTGACGCTGAAGATCAAGACCCAGCAGAACGGCACCAAGTACCTGCGTCTGGAGCGGAATCCCGGCTCCGCGGCGCAATAGCGGACCCGCCAAGGCGGAAAAAGGCCCGGACAGCACGAGTGGCTGTCCGGGCCTTTTCGCGTCCGTGGCAGACGGGCTACTTCAGGTACTGGCGATAGAAGCCGACGATGCGGTCGAAGGGAATCACCTCGAGATTGTCGTAGAGGTCCACGTGGCTTGCCCCGGGGATGATGAGCAGCTCCTTGTTCGTCCCCCGCAGCCGTTTGAAGGCATCCTCGCTGAAGTAGCGCGAATGGGCCTTCTCGCCGTGGATCATCAGCACGGCGCTGCGGATCTCGTCGCTGTAGGCGAGCAGCGGCATGTTGAGAAACGACAACGCCGAGGTGCGGTTCCAGCCGTTGTTCGAGTTGAGCGACCGCTTGTGGTAGCCGCGCGGCGTCTTGTAGTAGGCGTGGTAGTCCCTGACGAACTGCGGCGCGTCGTCGGGCAGCGGGTCGACCACGCCGCCGGCCGTCGCAAAGGTGCCGCTTCGGGCGTCACGCGTGCGCTGCTCGTTGAGCTCGCAGCGGAGCGCCTGGCGACCGTCGGCATCCAGCGAGTCGAAATAGCCGTGGGCTGTCACCCGGCTCATGTCATACATCGTCGAGGAGACCGTCGCCTTGATGCGCGTGTCGATGGCGGCGGCGTTGAGTGCCATGCCGCCCCAGCCGCAGATGCCCAGGATGCCGATCCGTTCGGGATCAACCTCGTCGCTCGTCGCCAGATAATCGACCGCGGCGCAGAAATCCTCCGTGTTGATGTCGGGCGAGGCGACATAGCGGGGTTCGCCGCCGCTCTCCCCCGTAAACGAAGGGTCGAAGGCGATCGTCAGAAAGCCCTGCTCGGCGAGCGTCTGCGCATAGAGGCCCGACGCCTGCTCCTTCACGGCGCCGAAGGGTCCGCAGACGGCGATGGCCGCCAGACGGCCCGTCGCACCAGCGGGTTTGTAGAGGTCCGCCGCGAGCGTGATGCCGTAGCGGTTGCGGAAGGTCACCTTGCGGTGCTCGACACGGTTGCTTTGCGGGAAGACCTTGTCCCACTCGGCTGTCAGTTCCAGTTTTTCCATACCTTTCTCGTTTTGTGGATTCATTTGTCCCTTTGCCTGCGTCACACCGACCGCCCCGTTCAGCAGCAGCCCCAGTGCAACGACAGCACAGATTTTCTTCATAACGTCACATTTCATGTTTTTCATCTTTTTTGCGGCAGTTTATTTTCATCGTGCCGGGGTCTTCGGTCCCGGCATTCAAACAGGTCATACGCATACGATCGGAAGTCGATCGGGCAAATCCCATTACAATTTGTAACCAGCATCGGTTAAAACGGCAATAAATTCATAGAAAAACGCGATTTTCAGAGCCTTTTTCTTCCTTCGGGAAAGGCCTCCTTTCGGCCTTCAGGCATCGGATCCTTCCATTTCCATTAAGCAACATTACATTGATATACAATATATTACATTAAAGTTAAACAAGCTCCAACGGCTCAAATAAGGGGCGTACAGAACCCTTCCGAATGCTCCGAAAAGGGAGATAATAAAAATTATTACAAAAAAACCGCCAAACGTGTTGCATTATGAAATATTATGTTTACATTTGTAAAAACAGTTCTTGCAAGAACCCCATTTTCCAGGCGGCCTAACGAGACTTTCCGCACACATGCCGGACCGCCGAACGCAATTGTTTGTTTCACTTGACTTACTGTTTTACTTAACTTTTTTTATTAATCCTTAACTTTTTCCCTATGAAACGATTCTACTATCTTTTACTCGCCGGCCTGGCCATGGTGATGGTAGGCTGTAGTGACGACGACTCGGACAAAAAGACACCCGAACCCAACCCCGAACCCGGAACGGTGGCCGTAACCGGCATCAGCGTAACGCCCTCGACGCTCAACCTGACCGAAGGCCAGACGGAGACCCTGACGGTCGAAGTGCTGCCGGCCGATGCGACCGACAAGAGCTACACCTGGTCCATGAACAGCGATGGCATCGTTGTCGTTTCGGACAACAGCGTAACGGCCCTGGCAGCCGGAGAGGTGATCCTGACGGCCACCACGACCGACGGCAGCCACACGGCCACCTGCGCTGTAACGGTTGCCGCAGCGCCGCAGGAGTATGACATCACGCTGGAGGCCAGCGAGAGTTATTTGGATTACTACGGCACCTCATACAGCAACAACGGAGAGGAAAACTACTGGCTGATCCTTTCCGATCTTGGATTCGACAACGAGGGCTATGGCTACGACAACGGACATTATTACACGTTCGATCTCTATTCCGATGTTACTCCTTCCGACCTCAGCAACCTCAAGGTTCCGGAGGGCACCTATACACTCGGACTTGAGGGCGAGACAGCCGTCGGCACTTTCACGCCGGATTACTCCGAATACAGGGATTCTTCCGTTTCGGGCCCATACGAGGCAACTTTTACGGAGGGCGAAATTACAATCTCCTACTCGGGCGATAACATGGTGGCAGAAGCTGTTCTCGTAGATAACCTGGGACAGGTGCACCACGTCACCTACGAGGGTCCGTGCAACACGGCCGATCCCGTCGAATATACGGTAATCGAAATGAACTCGCTCGCCAAGGGACAGATGATCAACTACGGAGCCGCTTACGGTGACAAGTCATTCGACTACAATAACTGGACGATTTATCTGGCCGATGCAACGGTTGATCTCGACACCCTCGGAGGTGAAGGCGACATACTGCAGCTCGAAATCAACACGGAAGGCTCCGCCACGACGGAGATTACTCCCGGACCCTATGAGATGGCTATGACCCTGGAGCCCTTCACGTCAATTCCGGGATTCGTTCAGGAGGGTTACTGCTTCGGCACGTGGTACATCAACGGAGGCTCGCCCTACAATCCGGCCTCTTCGGGATCGGCTACCATCAGCAAGGAGGGTGATGTCTACACCATCGACTTTGAATTCAATGATGACGCCAGCCACGTGACCTACAAGGGTTCGTTCACCGGGACGCTCGAGTTATTCGACTACAGCGAGTTCAGTGCCTCCATCTTCAAGGCCGGCACGATCGACCACAAGGGAAACAAGAAGCTCGTCAAAAAGTCGGCATTCTCACTGCACAAGATGATGCGCAAATAACAAAGTCCATAACATAATAACTTATTGAATTTGTTTATTCGGGCGGGGCGACTGCGGTCGCTCCGCTTTTTTGTCTCCTGTGAGCGGGTGCGGCGGCAGGCCGGCACAGCCCGGCACGGGAACGACACGGCCGATGCGGGATCAGCACGGTCCGCCACAAAGACGGCACGGCCCGACGCGGAGGCAGCGGTGTCAGCGTGTCGGGTCGATGGGACGGATCACCCGCGCCGGATTGCCCGCAACGATCATCCCGTCGGGCACGTCGCGCGTTACGACCGACCCGGCCCCCACGATGGCATGCTCGCCGACGGTCACGCCCGGAAGGATCAGCGCCCCGGCACCGATCCACGCCCCCTTCCGCAGCAGGATGGGGCGCGTATAGACGTTGTGGCGCTGCTCGGGGTTCTCGGGGTGGTTCTCCGTAAGCAGCTGCACGCCCGGGCCGAGGAAAACGTCGTCCTCGATGGTGATGCCGCCGCGGTCGAGGAACGTGCACCCGAAGTTGATGAAGACCCCCTTGCCCACGCGGGTGAACTTGCCGAAGGCCGTATGGAAAGGCGGGAACATGCGCACCGACGCATCGAGCGGCTGCCCCCAGATGCGTTCGAGCAGGGCCCGCACCCCGTCGGCCGTATGGTAGCCCGTATTGAGTTCGCCCACCAGGCTCATCGTCTCCTCGAAGAGACGGTACAGCGCCGGGTAATCGGGGTCCGTTTCGAGAATCAGCTCCCCGGCGCGCATGCGTTCCAGAATATCGTTCATGATCTCACGAATTGTTTTACGATGCAAAATTAGGGAGAAAGGGCCCTCCGGCAGGTAGACGGATTCCGGGAAAAACAACCTTTTTTACGTTTTTCCGATTCGCCTCGTACAAGATTCGGACAGGCCGCCCCGGTCCGACATTCTCCTCAGTCCGGCTCCCCTCTGTCCGGCTCTCCCGTCCAATTCCCCTCCGTCCGCCCCCGTCCGGCTCCCTCCGTCCGGTATCCGCACTCCCCCATTCGACATCCGGCCCACGGTCCGACATCCGCCCCTCCACATCGGGTCACTCGCCCGGTTCCGCCCGGCAAAACGGGACCCGCCCCGCAGTTTTTCCCTCTGCACCGGGCAAATCCCCCGAAAAAGCGTTATCTTTGCAGCATGTCTATCATCCGCAACACAGAAAGCGATCTCGACTTCGAGAACAAGATCCGCCCCCAGGAGCTGGACAACTTCTCCGGGCAGGACAAGATCGTCGAGAACCTGCGCATCTTCATCAAGGCAGCGCTCATGCGCGGCGACTCGCTCGACCACGTGCTGCTGCACGGGCCTCCGGGACTGGGCAAGACGACGCTGGCGAACATCATCGCCAACGAGATGGGAGCGCAGCTGCGCGTGACGTCGGGCCCCGTGCTGGACAAGCCGGGCGACCTGGCCGGACTGCTCACGAACCTCAATCCGGGCGACGTGCTCTTCATCGACGAGATCCACCGCCTGAGCCCCATCGTCGAGGAGTATCTCTACTCGGCCATGGAGGACTACAAGATCGACATCGTCCTCGACAAGGGCCCCTCGGCCCGTTCGATCCAGATCGAGTTGGCGCCCTTCACGCTCATCGGCGCCACGACCCGCAGCGGCCTGCTCACCTCGCCCCTGCGGGCACGGTTCGGCATCCAGTGCCACCTGGAGTATTACGACGCCGGGGTGCTGGCACAGATCGTCCGGCGCTCGGCCCGCATTCTGGACGTGCCGATCGACGACGAGGCGGCCCGCGAGGTGGCGCTCCGTTCGCGCGGCACACCGCGCATCGCCAACGCCCTGCTGCGGCGCGTCAGGGACTTTGCCATGGTCAAGGGGGGCGGACACATCGACCTGCCGATCACCCGCACGGCCCTCACGGCACTGAACATCGACTCGCGCGGTCTCGACCGCATGGACAACCGGATTCTCTCGACGATCATCGAGAAGTTCAAGGGCGGCCCCGTGGGGCTGAACACCGTGGCCACGGCCGTCGGCGAGGATGCCGGGACGATCGAAGAGGTCTACGAACCCTTCCTCATCAAGGAGGGATTCCTCAAGCGCACGCCCCGCGGCCGCGAAGCCACCGAGCTGGCCTACCGTCACCTGGGCTACACCCCGCCGCGCGACGACGCCTCGCTCTTCTGAACCGCACCCGCACCGCGGTCATTCCCTGCGGCACGACACACCGACGCATCGCTTTGTTTTTTATCGTCCGGGCGCAATATTTGCAGGCGTCCGGACGTTTGTACAAATCACACGGAAAATAACGGATCGAAACCATGGAAAAGAACAGCAAACTTGACGAAGCCGCCCTGCGCTACCACAGCGAAGGGCGCCCGGGCAAGATAGGCGTTATGCCGACAAAACCCCACCACACGCAGCACGACCTCGCCCTGGCCTACTCGCCCGGCGTGGCCGCGCCGTCGCTCGCCATCGCCCGCACGCCGGACGACGTCTACCGCTACACGAACCGCGGCAACCTCGTGGCCGTCATCTCGAACGGCACGGCCGTTCTGGGACTGGGCAACATCGGGGCCCTCGCCTCGAAGCCCGTCATGGAGGGCAAGAGCATGCTCTTCAAGACCTTCGCGGGCATCGACGCCTTCGACATCGAGGTCGCCGAGACCGATCCCGAGGCGTTCGTCCGCACGGTCAAGGCCATCGCCCCGACCTTCGGCGGCATCAACCTCGAGGACATCAAGGCACCCGAGTGCTTCGAGATCGAGGCACGCCTGCGCGAGGAGCTCGACATCCCCGTCATGCACGACGACCAGCACGGCACGGCGATCATCACCTCGGCAGCCCTGCTCAACGCCGCGAAGATCGCCGGAAAGGAGCTGCACGACCTGCGCGTGGTCATCAACGGCGCCGGAGCCGCGGCGCTGGCCTGCGCCCGGCTCTTCCTCGTCGTGGGCATCCGGCGCGAGCAGATGATCCTGTGCGACAGCCGGGGTGTCGTCACGACCTACCGCGAGGACCTCAACCCGCAAAAGCGGGAGTTCGCCACCACGCGCCGCATCACGACCCTGGCCGAGGCGCTGCACGGCGCCGACGTCTTCCTCGGCGTCTCGAAGGCCGACGTACTGACGCCCGACATGCTGCGCACGATGGCCGGGAATCCGATCGTCATGGCGCTGGCCAACCCCGACCCCGAGATCTCCTACCAGCAGGCCATGATCTCGCGCCCCGACATCATCTTCGCCACGGGCCGCTCGGACTACCCCAACCAGGTCAACAACGTGCTGGGCTTCCCCTACATCTTCCGCGGAGCGCTCGACGTGCGGGCCTCGGAGATCAACGACACGATGAAACTCGCCGCAGCGCACGCCCTGGCGGACCTTGCCCGCGAGGAGGTTCCCAAACCCGTGCTGCGCGCCTACGGCATCGACTCGCTCGAATTCGGCCGCAGCTACCTCATTCCGAAACCGCTCGACCCGCGGCTGCTGCGGGTCGTGGCGCCCGCCGTCGCCCGGGCGGCCATGGAGTCGGGCGTGGCCCGGCAGCCGATCGACGACTGGGAGGCCTATGCCGCCCGGCTCGACGCCCTGACACGCCAGTAGTCCGGAAGCGCAACAAGCGAAAAGGCCCGCCGATTGTCGGCGGGCCCTTTCCGTTTGACGGCACCGCATCGGGTGCGGACAAGCGGGGACGGATGCGCGGATGCGGATCTATGCCTTCTTTGCGGCCGTGGCGGAGGTGTGCGGAGCCGGTTTTCCGGCCCCTTCGCGGAGCCGCTCGCGGCAGAGTACGGCGACGGCTTCGCAGGCCCCTTCGAGGGTCATGCGGCCCGTATCGACCACCAGATCGTAGCGGTGCGGATCGCCCCACCGTTCGCCGGTATAGTATTCGTAGTGGGTCCGCCGATTGCGGTTCACGCGGCGGATTTCGGCATCGGCCTCCGACTCCGCAATGCCGTACTCGGCAACACAGCGCCGCCGCGCATCGTCGGGATCCGTGCAGCAGAAGATGCGCACGAGGCGGGGATCGTCGCCCAGCACGAAATCGGCACAGCGGCCCACGATGATGCAGGAGCCCTTTGCGGCCAGCTGCTGCACGATGCGGCTCTCGGCCACGAAGAGCACGTCGTCGGGCGAAAGGTTGCGGTCCATGCGGGCGCCGTTGCTCTGGGCGAAGATGCACTTGAGCCAGAACGAGGGAATGGACTGCTCGTTGCGGCGGATGTACGCCTCGTCCATACCGCTCGCCTGCGCGGCCAGGTGGATGAACTCGCGGTCGTAGAGGGGAATGCCGAGCGTGCGGGAGAGCATCTCGCCGAGGCGGTGTCCGCCGCTGCCGAACTCGCGGGCGATGGTGACCACCAGGCGGCCGACATCGTCGGGGTGCTCGTCCGCCTGCTCGTCCGCCTGCTGCCGGCCGAGTCCGATCCAGCGGTCGAGACGCCGGTAGAAGGGGCTGATGAAGTGGACGATCGGCCCTACGGCCAGCGCCGCGACCACGGTGCCCTCGCGCACGCCGCGGATGCACGACAGCGCCCAGAGCGAAAGCAGGCAGGCCAGCGTCACCAGCGTCAGGTCGAACCCGAGCTTCACGTAGCCGAATTCGCCGTGAAACCGCCGCGAAATGACCCGCACGAAGTACTCGCCGGCCGCCATGGCGATATTGACCTTGACCTCCAGCGCGATGCCGACGGCCAGCACGACGCATCCGACAAGCAGGCTGGCGATCTGCCCAGCATAGTTTCCGGGATTGAGCCAACCGAGCGCGGCCATCGACCAGTCGATGAAGCAGCCGAAGCCGAGCGAGATGGGAATCTGGAGCAGGAAGATGCGCAGGTCCTCCTTCAGCTGGGCGCGCGTCATCAGGGGGAGCTCCAGCACGACGAACAGCAGGTTCACGACGATGGTCCACTCGCCCATGGTCATCGGGGTGAACATGCTCAACACGTAGGTAACGCTCGTGATGGGCGACGTGCCGAGCAGGGCCTTCGTGATCAGGGCGATGCCGAACGCATTGATGAACAGCGAGACGACGAAGAGCAGGTAGCGTCTGACGAGGTAGTTTTTCATGCGACAAAGCAAAATGAATCGTGCAAAATTCGCCTTTTTCTTCCGTTTCCGCGCTGAAATGAACAACCGAAGTTGGTAAAATCCGAAACAAAACCTATCTTTGACCTCCTCAAGCACCGCCTCATGAAGAACGCACCGACCACCGGGAAACACGCCGTGCAGGCAGAAGCAAACATTCGCAACAACGTATCTTTCAGAAGCATAACACACGACACGCCGGATGACGAGATTCAATTCCCGGCGCGCTGGTTTCTTTTCGGACTGGTTTCAGACGGCACAGCCGCCGCATCGGACGCCGAAGGGAGCCGCACGCTCCGTCCGGGCGATCTGCTGATCCTCTCGCCGAGCCGGAGCGCCGCACTCCACCACCGCAGCCGCGACTTCCGCCTCGAGGTCGTGGGCATCCACGCCGACTACTTCGACACGCTGCCCGACGGCCAGCCGATGTACGCCCGGCTGACCCGCCTGCCCGACGGATTCCGCCCACCGATCCTCCACCCCGACCCCGACGGCTTCGCCGCGCTGCGCAGCACCGCCGCACTCTTCGCCGGAGGGCTTGTTCCGTGGGTCACCTACCGCCGGGGCATCGTCCGCCACCTGTGCAGTCTGTTTCTGCTGCAGGTGACCGAACTGCTGCACCGGACCGGCGGCACGGGCCCGGCCTACGTCGGCCGGGCCGACGAAATCTTCCGGCTCTTCAAGCAGGCGGCCGTCGAGCACTACCGCACGCACCACGATGCGGCCTTCTACGCCGACCAGCTGAACATCTCGACGACCTACCTGTCGCGCATCGTCAAACGCGTAACGGGGCACACCGTCTACACACACCTCGCGGAGCTGCTCTGCGCCGATGCACGGCGCTATCTGGAGTGTACGGACCTCGATATCCGGGAGATTGCCGACCGGTTGGGATTTTCCGACCAGTCGGCCTTCGGCAAATTCTTTCGCGCGCGGAACGGACTCTCCCCCACGCGCTACCGCTCGCAGGCGGGCCGCCGCTGATCCGCGGGCGACCACGGATGCACGGCACGAGCCACCCGGCAGCAGGTTTTAACCGGCAGCGGGTGCCGGCAGAATAGAAGACGCCGGCCGGCAGAAGAGACAACTTGAAAACGGGCACCGACCGGCAGAAGAGACCTCCCTGCAACGGGCGCCCGCCGGCAGATGGCATGGACCGGCAGCAAAAGAGACATTCCGAAAGCGGGCGCCGACCGGCGGACAGTCAGTCGAAGAGGGCGGCAAAGGCCTCGGGGGTCATCGGACGCACGGTACAGTCGCCGATGCCCACGGGCAGGACGACATGCAGCAGGCCGTCCTCGCTCTTCTTGTCCCTGACGACCTCCTTGAGCAGGAGCGGCATCGCCACGGGCGGCGTCAGATCGAAGCCCAGGCGGGCGAGCAGCTCCCGGATGCGCACCCGGTCGGCATCCGAAAGCACGCCCAGCCGCACGGCGGCATCGGCGATGAGGGCCGTACCGACAGCCACGGCCTCGCCGTGGTTCATCGCGGGCGAGCACTTCTCGATGGCATGGGCCAGCGTGTGGCCGAGGTTGAGCTTGCGCCGTTCGCCCCGTTCGCGCTCGTCACGCCCGACGATGTCGGTCTTGACGCGGACCGCCGCCGCCACGACGTCCGCAAGCAGCTCCGCGTCGCTGCGCAGCTGCCCGAAGGTGCTCTGCGCGATGCTGGCGAAGAGGTCGGCATCGGCGATGACGGCCGCCTTGACCACCTCGGCCAGTCCGGCTCGGAACTCGCGGTCGGGAAGCGTGCGCAGCAGCGCCGGATCGCAGATGACGAAACGCGGCTGCGTGAAGGTCCCGGCCATGTTCTTGTAGCCGTCGACATTCACGCCGTTCTTGCCCCCCACGGCGGCGTCGACCTGCCCGAGCAGGGTCGTCGGCACGAAGCCGAAGGCCACGCCTCGCATGTAGGTCGCCGCGGCGAAGCCCGCCACGTCGGTGACGATGCCTCCGCCGACGGCCAGGACGAAGGTCCGGCGGTCGACGCCCAGTTCGATGAAGCGGCGGTAGACCGTCTCGACGGTGCGCAGCGTCTTGTTCCGTTCGCCCGTGCCGATGAGCACGCACTCGTAGGGAGCCAGCAGCTCCCCGCAGCAGCGGGCGACCGTCGTATCAGAGAGCGCGACGATGCGTCCTGCGGGCAGCACGCCGCCGAGCAGCTCCCCCGCCGGGCCGATGTAAATGTCGCTCCGGCCGCCGACATTGAACGCAGGTTTCATGCAGGGATGTTTTTCATTCGGGAAGAGACAAAAATAGTATTTTTCCGGAGAATTTGTTACCTTTGCAGCACAAAATTCGATTCTGTTCTATGCAAAAACTGCGCAATATCGCCATTATTGCCCATGTGGACCACGGTAAGACCACACTCGTAGACAAGATGATTCTGGCAGGCCACGTCCTGCGCGACAACAAGCCCGCCGGCGAACTCATTCTCGACAACAACGACCTCGAACGCGAACGGGGCATCACGATCCTCTCGAAGAACGTCTCGGTCATCTACAAGGATTACAAGATCAACATCATCGACACCCCGGGCCACGCCGACTTCGGCGGCGAGGTCGAGCGCGTGCTGAACATGTGCGACGGCGTGCTGCTGCTCGTCGACGCCTTCGAGGGCACGATGCCCCAGACGCGCTTCGTGCTGCAGAAGGCCCTGGCGCTCGGGAAGAAGCCCATCGTCGTCATCAACAAGGTCGACAAGCCCAACTGCCGTCCCGAAGTGGTCAACGAGCAGGTCTTCGACCTGATGTTCTCGCTCAACGCCACCGAGGACCAGCTCGACTACAAGACCATCTACGGCTCGGCCAAGCAGGGATGGATGTCCCACAAGTGGAACGAGCGCACCGACTCGATCGTCCCGCTGCTCGACACGATCATCGACGAGATTCCCGAGCCGGCCCAGGTCGAGGGCACGCCGCAGATGCTCATCACGTCGCTCGAATACTCCTCCTACACGGGCCGTATCGCCGTGGGCAAACTCACGCGCGGCACGCTGCGCGCCGGACAGAACGTCACGCTGGCCAAGCGCGACGGCGTGACGATGCAGAAGACCAAGATCAGGGACCTGATGGTCTTCGAGGGGCTCGGCAAGAAGAAGGTCGACGAGGTGCCCTGCGGCGAGATCTGCGCCATCATGGGCATCGAGGGATTCGAGATCGGCGACACGATCTGCGACTACGACAACCCCGAGCCGCTGCCGCCGATCGCCATCGACGAGCCGACGATGTCGATGCTCTTCACGATCAACAACTCGCCCTTCTTCGGCAAGGACGGCAAGTACGTCACCTCGCGCCACATCAAGGAGCGCCTGGACCGCGAGCTGGAGAAGAACCTCGCGCTGCGCGTGACGCCGGGCCCCTCGGCCGACTCGTTCAACGTCTTCGGCCGCGGCGTGCTGCACCTCTCGGTGCTCATCGAGACGATGCGCCGCGAAGGCTACGAGCTGCAGGTCGGACAGCCCCGCGTCATCGTCAAGGAGATCGACGGCAAGAAGTGCGAGCCGATCGAGGAGATGACCGTCGACTGCCCCGAGGAGTACTCCGGCACGGTCATCGAGATGACGACGCGCCGCAAGGGCACGCTTACGAATATGGAGTCGAACGGCGACCGCGTGCGGCTGGAGTTCACGATCCCCTCGCGCGGCATCATCGGACTGCGCTCGAACATGCTCACGGCCACGGCCGGCGAGGCGATCATGACGCACCGTCTGAAGGATTTCGAGCCGTGGGTCGGCGAGATCGAGATGCGCACCAACGGTTCGATCATCTCCGGCGAGACCGGCACGGCCTACGCCTACTCGATCGACAAGCTGCAGGACCGCGGACGCTTCTTCATCAGCCCGATGGACCAGGTCTACGAGGGTCAGGTCATCGGCGAGCACACGCGCCAGAACGACATCACGGTGAACGTCACCAAGGCCAAGCAGCTGACCAACATGCGTGCCTCGGGCTCGGACGACAAGGCCGTCATCACGCCGCCGAAGGTCTTCACGCTCGAGGAGGCGCTCGAATACATCAAGGAGGACGAGTACGTCGAGGTGACGCCCCACGCCATGCGGCTGCGGAAGATCCTGCTCCACGAGGTCGACCGCAAGCGCGCCGCGAAATAGCCGCCGCGACGCTACACCGGCAAAAAACCGGACCGACTGGCCAGTCGGTCCGGTTTTTTATCCATAGATTTCCAAGACGGTTTGCCCCGCCGCTGTCAGCCGCGCAGCGTGGCGAACGAGAGGATGTGCCACGTGATGCCCGCGGCGAGGAGCACCATGCCGACCTGCGCCCACCACCAGGCGCCGAGCAGCGCGAAGGCGCAGTAGAGCATCGTGGCCCACAGCAGCGTGACGGAGACAATCTTGGCCCGCAGCGGAATGGCCCGCTTTTCGCGGAAGTTGCGGATGCAGGGGCCCAGCCGCGGATGCGCGAGCAGCCACGCGTAGAGGCGCGGCGAGGAGCGCACCCAGAGTGCCGCGGCAAGCAGCAGAAAGGGGGTCGTGGGCAGCAGCGGCACGAAGATGCCGACAATGCCCAGCACGAAGGCCATGCAGCCCAGGGTGGCAAAAAGGGGTTTCACGGCACAAAAGTAGTACAAATTCCGGGCCCGGACACAATACCGTCGCGATTTTTGCGTATCTTTGTCAGAGGAGGGCGGAATCCGCAGCCGACTGCAGACCCCGCCCGGCACAACGGAGACAAAATACACTATAAAACGCATACGATGAAAAAGATCGGAATCGCCTGCGACCACGCGGGCTACGAAATGAAGGAGTTTCTGGTGGGCTACCTCGGCGCCATGGGCTATGAGGTGCTCGACTTCGGCACGCACTCGCCCGAGAGTGTCGACTACCCCGACTACGCACACCCGCTGGCCGAGGCCGTCGAGCAGGGCGAGGTGGAGTTCGGCATCGGGCTCTGCGGCTCGGGCGAGGGCATGGCCATGACGCTCAACAAGCACCAGGGCATCCGCGCCGGGCTGTGCTGGGACCCCGAGGTGGCCTCGCTCATCCGCCGCCACAACAACGCCAACGTCATCGTCTTCCCGGCCCGCTTCATCACCAACGACGAAGCGGTCGGGATGCTCGAAGCCTTCTTCAGCGCCTCGTTCGAGGGGGGCCGCCACGAGGCCCGCATAGCCAAGATTCCCGTACCGGCCAAATAAGTTCTGCCGAAAGGCAGAGGGGAGGGGTATTCTCCAACCCGTTTAGCTGGCAGACAGAGCGACACCAAAAAGGCGGCACCGTCGGGTTGCCGCCTTCTTCATGTGCATGCAAACGCCACGGCGCCCTCTTCCCTACCCGATCGTCTCCCGGTGGAGAAACTCCCCGTCGCGGAGCGCAAAGGCCGGGTCGGGCGTCTCAAAGAGCCCGAAGACGGCCGAGCCGCTGCCCGACATCGAGGCGTAGAGCGCCCCGGTACGCAGCAGCCGGTCGCGCACGTCGCGGATCGCGGGGTGCGCCGCAAAGACCGACTCCTCGAAGTCGTTGGTCACGACGCCCTGCCACTGCCGCACGGGAAGCCGCAGCCGCTCGGCAAGCGGCACGTCGGGCACCCGGGGCCGCACGCCGGCATAGGCTTCGCGCGTCGAGACCCCCTCGGCGGGCTTCACCACCACGAGCGTCAGTCCCCGCAGGTCGACCGCACAGGGCGTCATCACCTCGCCGCGCCCCGTGCAGAGCTGCGGCGTGTTGCGCACGAAGAAGGCCGTATCGCTGCCCAGCGCCGCGGCGCAGTCGATAAGCTCCCGCTCCGAAAGCCGCAGGTCGAAGAGCCGGTCGAGGGCCACGATCACCGCCGTGCCGTCGGCCGAGCCGCCCCCGAGCCCCGCACCGAACGGAACGCGCTTGTCGAGGCGGATGCGGACACCGTCCACACCGCAGCGGTCGCGCAGCAGCGCAAAGGCCTTCAGGCAGATGTTCTGCTCCGCAGGACAGTCGACGGCAAGGCCCTGCTGGAGGAACTCCACGCCGACGGCCCCCGTGCGCGTCACCTCCACCTCGTCAAAGAGCTCCCGGACGGGAAACATCACCGTCTCGAGGTCGTGGTATCCGTCCGCACGGCGGCGCAGGATGTCCAGCCCGAGATTTATTTTGCAGTTTGCTTTCAGGATCATGCCGTAAAGATAAGAATTTTCTAATTTTGCCGTATGAAATTCCGCACCGAAATCGACATCGCACCCCTGCACACCCGCATCGGCTACGAACACCGCACGCTCGCTCTCGGATCGTGCTTCGCCGAACAGATCGGCGCCCGCCTCGCCCGTGCGAAGTTCCGCGTCACGGTCAACCCCACGGGCATCCTCTTCAACCCGCTCTCGATCGTCGAGGCGCTGCGCAGCTACCCGACGCCGGTCGGCCGCGAAGAGCTGCACTGCGACGGCGGGCGGTGGTTCCACTTCGGCTTCCACGGCGACTTCGCCGCCCCGACGGCCGACGAGGCGCTGCAACGGATGAATGCCGCCCGACGGGCGGGGGCCGAGGCGCTCGACGCGGCCGACCGCGTGGTGCTGACGCTCGGCACGGCGTGGGTCTACGAGCGCGGCGGAGAGGTGGTCGCCAACTGCCACCGCCAGCCCGCCGCGGAGTTCACGCGGCGGCGCCTGACGGTCGAAGAGGTCACCGAAGCCCTTGCCGCGGCGATCGAGGGGCCGCTCGCCGGGCGGGAGATCATCCTCACGGTCAGCCCCGTGCGGCACCTCGGCGACGGCCTGGCGGGCAATGCCGCAAGCAAGGCAACGCTGCGGCTCGCCGCCGAGCAGCTCACGGAGCGCTATGCCTGTGTGAGCTACTTCCCGGCCTACGAGATTCTGACGGACGACCTGCGCGACTATCGCTTCTACGCCGACGATCTGGTGCACCCCTCACCGCAGGCCGTCGCCTACATCTGGGAGAAGTTCTCCGCCGCGGCACTCACCCCCGAGGCACAGGCCCTGCTGCCCGAGGTCGAGGCGATCACCGCCGCGGCCGCACACCGCCCCCGCGATCCGCACTCGGCGGCGCACCGCGACTTCTGCCGCCGCATGCTGGAGCGCATCGCCGCCCTGCCCGGGGTGGATTTTCATGCCGAGGCGGAATATTTCAGACAATGTATCGAAATTAATTCGTAAATTTGCCGTCCGTTTATACGCACCATGAAGAAGAGAATCATCCTGCTCCTGCTGGCTGCCGCGGCGCTCACGACGGCTGCGGCCCGGCCGCGGCTGATCGTGCAGATCGTCGTCGGCTCGATGCGGGCCGGCGACCTGGAGCGCTACACCGCGAATTTCGGCGACGGCGGGCTGAAGCGCCTCACCGAGGGCGGCACGCACTACACCGACGCCCGCTACGACTGCATGCAGACCACGACGTCCGTCTCGCTCGCAACGCTCGCAACGGGCGCCATGCCCTCGATGCACGGCGTCATCGGCCCGACATGGCGGGACTACACCTCGAACGAGACGGTCTTCCTGACCGAAGGCAAGCGCGGCCCCGGCGCCTACCACCTCATCGCCCCGACGCTGGCCGAAACGCTGCGCGCGCAATGCCCCGAAAGCCGCACGGTGACCGTCGCCGCCGAAGCCGAATCGGCCATTCTCCTGGCCGGGAAGGGCGGCAACGTCTTCTGGCTCGACACCGGGCGCTGCAACTGGGCCACGTCGCCCTACTATGCGGAGGAGCTGCCCGACTGGATCGCCCGCAGCAACCGCGAGCACTACAACCTCTCCTTCCTTGCGGAGGAGTGGCGCACGCTGCTCGACCGCGCCCGCTACCGCAACACGCGCCACTGGGACATCACCCTCGCGGCCCGCAACCGCCGCGAGAAGGACGAGGCGGGCAAGGGGCGCCTGCACCCGGCCGACGACCTGGAGCGGCTGCGCTGCACGCCCGCGGGCAACAGCGCCCTGCTCGCCTTCGCCAAGCAGGCCATCGCACAGTACCGCCTCGGGACGGACGAGGTGCCCGACCTGCTGACCGTCTGCCTCGACCCCGCGCGCCGCATCATGGAGACCTACGGCCCCGAGTCGGTCGAGGTCGAGGACATGTACTACCGGCTGGATCGCGATCTGGCCGACTTCCTGACCTACCTCTTCGCGCAGGTGCGCGACGGCGACGCCGTCGTGGTCCTCACCTCGGACCACGGCTCCAGCCCCTCGTTCGATGCGGGCCCCACGCCCGCCGAGCGCTTCAACGCCCGGCAGTTCGAGGTGATCGTCAACGGCTTCCTGAACGTCCGCTACGGCATGGGCAACTGGGTGCTCGGCTACGAGGAGCGCTCGCTGTGGCTCAACCACAACCTCATCTACGAACGGGGGCTCGACCTCTCGGAGGTGCAGAACGAGGTGGCGACCTTCGCCATGCAGTTCGACGGCGTGTCGCATGCGCTCTCCTCGACGGCCATGCGCACGAGCTACTTCGGCAGCGGCTACGCCCGTCTGATGCAGAACGGCTTTTACCCGCGCCGCTCGGGCGACGTGGTGCTCAACCTCATGCCGGGGTGGATCGAGGAGCGCGACGGCGTGGTCTCGGCCTCCGGGTCGATGTACGGCTACGACACGCACGTGCCGCTGATCTTCTACGGCAAGGGCATCGCGGCGCAGCGCGTGCGGCGGCAGGTCGGCATGACGGCCGTCGCCCCGACGCTCGCCCGCCTGGCGGGCATCGACGCCCCGACGGCCTCCGACGGGGAGGTGCTCCCCGAGGCGGCGGAATAAACGGATCACGGATCAACGAACGAAACGATATGGAAAAGGACAAGGTACAGGAGGAGATCATCGATGAGTTCTCTATCTTCGACGACTGGCTCGACAAGTACGACTACCTGATCTCGCTGAGCGACCAGCTGCCGGCCATCGCGCCGGAGCACCGCACCGAGCAGTACGTCATCCAGGGCTGCCAGTCGCGCGTGTGGGTCGACGCCCGCCTCGAAGGGGGCCGTGTCTACTACTCGGCCGACAGCGACGCCATCATCACCAAGGGCATCATCTCGCTGCTGATCCGCGTGCTGAACGGACGCACGCCGCAGGAGATCCTCTCCACGGAACTTTACTTCATCGACGCCATCGGCCTGGCGGCCAACCTCTCGCCCACGCGGGCCAACGGACTGGTCGCCATGATCAAGCAGATGCGCCTCTACGCGCTGGCCTTCGAGGCCAAAGAAAAGGAACAGAAACACGAATGAACGGCAACATGACACCCGAAGAGATACTGCAGGTCGAAAAGGAGATCGTAGCGACCCTGAAAAACATCTACGATCCCGAGATCCCGGTCAACGTCTACGACCTGGGACTCATCTACGAAATAGACTACACGCCCGACGGCACGGCCAACATCCGCATGACGCTCACCGCGCCCAACTGCCCGATGGCCGACATGCTCGTCGAGGACGTCAACCAGCAGGTGGCCAAGGTCAAGGGGGTGAAGGCCGTGAACGTCATCCTCACGTTCGATCCCGTCTGGGACAAGAGCATGATGTCCGAGGAGGCGCTGCTGGAGCTCAACATGCTCTGACGATGGAGAGAGACTCCGCACGCAAGCTGCTCGACCGCCTCAGGGCGGGTGCCGCCACGTGCTCGTGCGGCGGATACCTCGCGGCACAGAACCCGCTGCAGCGCAGCGAGATCTGCACGTCGCTGCTCTTCGACCGCCTCGGCCGCAAGATGCGCATCGTCGAGGCGTTGCGCCGCGAGGCCGACGAAAACTGGAACCAGACCTTCTACCTGCTCTATTTCCGCACGCTGGGCGACCGGCAGAACCAGCAGGCCTTTCTCGAACTGGCGCGCCGCGTGCCCTACAAGACGGTGCTGCGCGAGCGGCTGGTGCCGCACGCCGTCGAGGCGCTGCTGCTGGGCACCTCGGGACTGCTCGATCTCTATCCGCATGACACCTACACGCTCGATCTGAAGCGCACGTTCGTCTACCTGGCTGCCAAATACGAAATCACGGCGATGGAGGCCGGAGCGTGGCAGCTGGCGAACATCCGCCCGGCGAACCACCCCGTGCTGCGCATCGCGCAGGCCGCGGAGTTCTTCTCGCAGGACGAATTCATCATGGAGCGCGCCATGGCCTGCCGCTCGGAGGAGGATATCCGGCAGCTCTTCTGCGTCGAGGCCTCGCCCTACTGGCGCACGCACCACACGCCGGGTGCCGAGCGCGACGAATCCCCCAAACGCATCGGCCGCTTCAAGGCCAACATCATCGGCATCAACCTCGTCTGCGTGCTGCAGTTCGCCTTCGGCAGCAGCACGGGCCGCGAGGCGCTGCGCGACAGCGCCCTCTCGCTGCTCGAACGGCTGCCCGCCGAAGAGAACCGCTACATGCGTCTGTGGGCCGCGGCGGGCGCCGCACCCCGCAACGCCTTCGAGTCGCAGGCCCTGCTGCAGCTCGCCACGGAGTACTGTGCGGCGGAGCGCTGTGCGGAGTGTCCCGTCGGGCGGCGCATTTTGCAGAAAATCGCCGACGGAAGAGCATAAGCGGCCCCCTCTTCTTGCGTTTTTACCGGAAAATCATTACTTTTGTAGGATTTATCGCCCAAACACGCAAATAACAAAACGACAATATGGACGTATTAGCAGGATTAATCAAGTTCTTCTTCGGCTCGAAAGCCGACAAGGACCGCAAGGAGATTGAGCCTTATCTCCAGAAGATCAAGGCCATATACCCCACTATCGAGGCCCTCTCGAACGACGAGCTGCGCGCCCGGAGCGAAGCCCTGAAGCGGCAGATCGCCGACTTCATCGCACCGGACGAGGCCCGCATCGTCGAACTGAAGGCCACGCTGGAGAAGCCCGAGACGTCGCTCGAGGAGAAGGAGAAGATCTCGAAGGAGATCGACGAGACGACGAAGCGCATCGACGAGAAGATCGAGCAGAAGCTCGACGAACTGCTGCCCGAGGCCTTCGCCATCATGAAGGACACGGCGCGCCGCTTCGCACAGAACGACACGGTCGTCGTCACGGCCAACGACTTCGACCGCAACCTTGCGGCCACGAAGGACTTTGTCACCATCGAGGGCGACAAGGCCGTCTACGCCACGCACTGGCTCGCGGGCGGCAACGACGTGAAGTGGGACATGATCCACTACGACGTGCAGCTCTTCGGCGGCGTCGTGCTCCACAAGGGCAAGATCGCCGAGATGGCCACGGGTGAGGGCAAGACGCTCGTCGCCACGCTGCCCGTGTTCCTCAACGCCCTGGCCCGCAAGGGCGTGCACATGGTCACGGTGAACAACTACCTGGCCAAGCGTGACTCCGAGTGGATGGGCCCGATGTACCAGTTCCACGGACTGTCGGTGGCCTGCATCGACGACACGCAGCCCAACTCCGAGGCGCGCCGCCAGGCCTACCTGGCCGACATCACCTTCGGTACGAACAACGAGTACGGCTTCGACTACCTGCGCGACAACATGGCATCGTCGCCCAAGGACCTCGTGCAGCGCAAGCACCACTTCGCCATCGTCGACGAGGTCGACTCGGTGCTCATCGACGACGCCCGCACGCCGCTCATCATCTCGGGCCCCGTGCCCAAGGGCGACGACCAGCTCTTCGAGCAGTACCGCCCGGCCATCGAGCACCTCTACAACCTGCAGAAGAACCTCGTCACGTCGCTGCTCGCCGAGGCGCGGCAGCTCATCTCCGAGGGCAAGACCGAGGAGGGCGGCGTGAAGCTCTACCGCACGCACAAGGGTCTGCCGAAGTACAAGCCGCTGATCAAATACCTCTCGGAGACGGGTGTCAAGGCCCTGATGCAGAAGACCGAGAACATCTACATGCAGGACAACAACCGCCGCATGCCCGAGATCACCGACGACCTCTACTTCGTCATCGACGAGAAGCTCAACTCGGTCGAGCTGACCGACAAGGGGCACGAGGTGCTCTCGAAATACTTCAACGAGGACGGCTTCTTCGTGCTGCCCGACATCGGCGCCGAGGTCGCCGAGCTCGAAAAGAGCGGCCTCTCGCCCGAGGAGCGGGCAAAGAAGCGCGACGAGGTGATCAACGACTACGCCATCAAGTCCGAGCGCGTGCACACGGTGCACCAGCTGCTGAAGGCCTATGCGATGTTCGAGAAGGACATCGAGTACGTCGTGATGGACAACAAGGTGAAGATCGTCGACGAGCAGACGGGCCGTATCCTCGAGGGACGCCGCTACTCGGACGGTCTGCACCAGGCCATCGAGGCCAAGGAGCACGTCAAGGTCGAGGCCGCGACGCAGACCTTCGCCACGATCACGCTGCAGAACTACTTCCGCATGTACCACAAGCTGGCCGGCATGACCGGTACGGCCGAGACGGAGGCATCGGAGTTCTGGAGCATCTACAAACTCGACGTCGTGGTGATCCCGACGAACCGTCCCGTGATCCGCGACGACCGTCAGGACCTCGTCTACAAAACCAAGCGCGAGAAGTACAATGCCGTCATCGAGGAGATCGTGCGGCTGGTCAAGGAGGGGCGTCCGGTGCTGGTCGGTACGACGTCGGTCGAGATTTCCGAGCTGTTGAGCCGCATGCTCAAGCTGCGCGGCATCAAGCATAATGTCCTGAACGCCAAGCAGCACCAGCTGGAGGCCCAGATCGTGGCCGAGGCCGGACGTTCGGGCCAGGTGACCATCGCCACGAACATGGCCGGCCGTGGTACCGACATCAAGCTCACGCCCGAGGTCAAGGCCGCGGGCGGTCTGGCGATCATCGGTACGGAGCGTCACGAGAGCCGCCGCGTCGACCGCCAGCTGCGCGGCCGTGCCGGACGTCAGGGCGACCCGGGATCGTCGCAGTTCTTCGTTTCGCTCGAGGACGACCTGCTGCGTCTGTTCGGCTCGGGCCGCATCGCCTCGATGATGGACCGCATGGGCCTGAAGGAGGGCGAGGTGATCCAGGCCGGCATGATGACGCGGGCCATCGAGCGCGCCCAGAAGAAGGTCGAGGAGAACAACTTCGGCATCCGCAAGCGCCTGCTCGAATACGACGACGTGATGAACTCGCAGCGCGAGGTGATCTACACGCGCCGCCGCCACGCCCTCTACGGCGAGCGGATCGAGATCGACCTGAACAACATCATGTACGACTTCGCCGAGAACTTCGTCGAGACGACGCGCGGCGTCGACTTCGAGGAGTTCCGCTTCGAGCTGATCCGCGAGGTGGCCGTCGAGCCGACCTTCGACGAGGCGACCTACACGGCAGCCAAACCCGCGGAGCTGGTCGAGCTGATCGTCAAGGACCTGCGCGACACCTACGCCCGCCGCGCCAAGGCCGTGGCCGACACGGTGCGTCCGGTCATGCAGCGCATCTACGAGGACCGCAAGGACCAGCTCGACTCGAACATCTTCTTCCCGCTCACGGACGGACACCTCGGGTACAACGTGCCGGTGAACCTGCGCAAGTGCCAGGAGACGGACGGCGCCGAGATCTACAAGGTCTTCTCGAAGGTGGTGATGTTCACGACGATCGACGACGCCTGGCGCGAGCACCTGCGCGAGATGGACGACCTGCGCCAGAGCGTGCAGAACGCCACCTACGAGCAGAAGGACCCGCTGCTGATCTACAAGTTCGAGTCATTCGGGCTCTTCTCGAAGATGCTCATCAAGATCAACCGCGAGGTGCTGGCGATTCTGAACAAGGCCTACATCCCCGTGCGCGACCAGAACGCCGAGGCGGTGCAGCAGCAGCGCCGGCAGCAGGAACGCGCCAAGGTCGACGTCAACAAGCTGCAGGCCTCGCGCATGCAGGCTGCGGCACAAGCCGGACAGGGCGAGAAGCAGAAACCCATGCCCATCCACGTCGAGAAGAAGATCGGGCGCAACGATCCCTGTCCGTGCGGATCGGGCAAGAAGTACAAGAACTGCCACGGCAAGGGTCTCTGACCGGAGCCGTCATCCGGCAAGGAGGGGTGAAAGGCAAAGCGAGCGAGGGGGGGGGTGAAGCGAGATGAAAACTCCCGCGCTACCTTTCACCTCCCGCTTTCCGGCTGCGGCCGAAACCCGCTACCCTTCCACTTTTCACCTTTTACCTTTTACTTTTCACCTTTCACTTTTTCCCGTGGGCTATCAGGAAGAGAAACAACGGCAGCTGGACATGCGCTACCTGCGCATGGCCCGCATCTGGGCGGAGAACTCCTACTGCGTGCGCCGCAAGGTCGGGGCTCTGATCGTCAAGGACAAGATGATTATCTCGGACGGCTACAACGGCACGCCGTCGGGCTTCGAGAACATCTGCGAGGACGAAACGGGCCACACCAAGGCCTACGTGCTGCACGCCGAGGCGAATGCCATCACGAAGGTTGCCAAGTCGGCCAACAACTGCGACGGTTCGACCCTCTACATCACCGCCGCCCCCTGCATCGAGTGCTCGAAACTCATCATCCAGGCGGGCATCAAGCGCGTGGTCTACTGGGAGGAGTATCGCTCCGAGGAGGGGCTCGACCTGCTGCGCCGCGTCGGCATCGAGTGCGTGCAGTGCACCCCGGAAGAGGTGAAGTAAGACGGGCGGCACAGCGGCGGACGATCCGGAGAACCTCCGGCACGCCGCGAGAGACCATCATAACGAAAAGGAGCCTTTGCAGGCTCCTTTTTTCGTGCCGCGGACAGACGCGGAGACCGTGCGGGAGGGGGATGCGGGGAGACAGACGCGGAAACCGTGCAGGGAAACAGATGCGGGGACCGTGTGAAGCGACAGACACACAGCCGACAACGCATCGGGACGGCACGGAGAAAGGGAACCGGAGCGGCGGAGCGGCAACAGGAAAGGCGGAGCGGATTTGTATATTCCGATAAAATTGCCTATATTTAGGTTAGAAAACCAAACTACGGACCGCCATGAAACGCATCGTCATCATAGGCGCCACATCGGGCATCGGGCTTGAAGTGGCACGGCTCTGCCTCCGCGAGGGGTGGAAAGTCGGAGCCGCCGGGCGCCGGGAAGAGGCCCTTGCCGACCTGAAGGCCCTCGCTCCCGAGCAGGTCGTCACCGAGCCGCTGGACATCACCCGCGACGACGCCCCCGAACACCTCGCCCGGCTCATCGCCAAGCTCGGGGGCATGGACATCTACCTCCACTCTTCGGGAATCGGACACCGCAACACCGAGCTGCGGGCCGACATCGAGATCGTCACGCTGCGCACCAACGGCGAAGGCTTCGTGCGCATGGTAACGGCTGCCTACGGCTACTTCCGGGCCCACGGAGGGGGACACCTGGCCGTCATCAGCTCTATCGCCGGCATCCGCGGCCTCGGCTTCGCCCCGGCCTACTCGGCAAGCAAGCGCATGCAGGGCACCTACATCGACTCCCTCGCACAGCTCGCCCACATGGAGGGGTGCGACATCCGTTTCACGGAGATCCGTCCGGGCTTCGTCGCCACGCCGCTGCTCAACCGCGAGGCGCACTACCCGATGCTCATGCCGGTCGAAAAGGTTGCCGCACACATTCTGCGGGCACTGCGCAGCGAACGGCGCCGCGTGGTCATCGACCGCCGCTACGCCCTGCTGGTCCTCCTCTGGCGGCTGATCCCGCAATGGCTGTGGGAGCGGCTGAAGATAAGGGAAAAAGTGAAAGGTAAAAGGTGAAAGGTAAAAGAAAGACGCCTCCGTTCCGCAGGGAACAGAGGCGTCTTTCTTCATCGGCCCGAAGCCGCATTCCGCGACGCGGGTCGCGGGAACCGTCAGAAGGGCAGATCGTCCGGATCGTCCGCCGGCATGGCCGGGGCTGCGGGTTGCTGCGCGGCCGCCGGCTGCTGATAGCCGCCCTGGGAGGCGGGCTGCTGGTAACCGCCCTGTGCGGCCGGGCGTCCATAGGAGGTCTGGGCCGACGATCCGTATCCCGACTGCGCGCCCTGCGAGCCGTAGCCGCCCGACGAGGCGCCGTCCGCAGAGGCGGGATTGTCCTGCCGGCGGCCCAACAGATTCATCGTGTCGGCCAGAATCTCGGTCGTATAGCGTTTGTTGTTGTCCTTGTCCATCCACTCGCGCGTGCGCAGGCGCCCCTCGATGTAGAGCTGCGTGCCCTTGCGCACGTAGCGGTCCACCACGTCGGCCAGACCACGCCACAGCGTGATCGTATGCCACTCGGTATGCTCCTTCGTCTCGTTCGACGCCCGGTCGAACAGCCGTTCGGTCGTTGCCAGACGCACGCGGGCCACCTTCACGCCGCTCTCGGTCGTGCGGACCTCGGGGTCGATGCCCACGTTGCCCACCAGAATCACCTTGTTTACCATATCGCTAAAGCTCCTTGATCATCCGTTCAAACAGTCGCTGCATGCGCACGCCGGCCTTCTTGCCCTGACGCTGCACGTCCTCGTGGTCACCCACCTCGTCCGAAAGGCCGCAGTTCGTGATGACCGAAACGCCGAAGACGGGGATCGACATGTGGCGCGCCACGATCACCTCCGGCACGGTCGACATGCCCGCGGCATCGCCGCCGATGGCCTTGAAGTAACGGTACTCGGCCTGCGTCTCGAAGGTTGGGCCCGTACCGCCGACGTAGACGCCGTACTGGAGCTTGATGCCCTCCTCCTCGGCGATGCGCGTGGCGCGGGCGATGAGCTCCCTGTCGTAGCAGTTGTGCATGTCCGGGAAGCGGGGCCCCAGCTCGGCCATGTTGGGGCCGATGAGCGGATTGGGCATCAGGTTGATGTGGTCCGTGATGACCATCAGGTCGCCCACGCGGAACGAGGTGTTGATGCCGCCCGAGGCGTTCGACACGAAAAGATACCTGATGCCCAGCTGCTGCATCACCCGCACGGGGAAGGTCACCTGCTGCATGCCGTAGCCCTCGTAGTAGTGGAAGCGGCCCTGCATGGCCACGACCTTGTGCCCCTCGACGCGGCCGAAGATCAGGCGGCCCTTGTGGCCCTCGACCGTCGAGACGGGAAAGCCCGGGATCGACTTGTAGTCGAGGGCGTATTCGGTCTCGATGCGGTCGGCGAAGTCGCCGAGGCCCGTGCCGAGAATGATGCCCACTTCGGGCGTGAAGTCGTGTGTCTGCGCCTTGATCCAGGCAGCCGTTTTCTTAATTTCCTCTAACATCTTCTTCTAATTTTTGCAGAAAATCCGTCGCCGAATCCTCTATGAATGAAATATTGATCGGTAGGTAGTACAGGGCGCGCCGCACCTCGGCGGGCACCTTTGCACGGTTGGTCATCTTGACGGCATCCTTCTCGGTCGTCACGATCACCGCGCCGGGATGCTTCGCCAGCCGCTCCGTAAGGGCGTGCATGTCGCGCACCTTGTAGACGTGGTGGTCGTCGAGCGTCACCTCCTCGACCACGTCGTAACGCGCGTGCAGCGTCTGCAGGAAGGGGCGCGGATTGCCGATGCCCGAGAGGGCGATGACGGGCGCCCCGTGCCGGAGCGGCTCGCTGCTCGCCTCGTCGGCATAGAGCGGCTGGGGCATGAAGCTCTCGAAACGCGTGAAGTAGACCCGCTGGTAGGCGACCTGGATCAGCACCTTGCGCAGGATGCGGCGGTCGATCGGCGCCATGCGCTCGGGGCACTTCGTCACGATGAAGTAGTGTGCCCGGTGCAGCTGCTCGGGAAGGTCGCGCAGGGTGCCCTGCGGCAGCATCTTGTCGTGCTGCACGGGGCGCGTGGCGTCGATCATCACGATGTTGATCTTCGGCTCCACGTAGCGGTGCTGGAAGCCGTCGTCCATGATGATGAGGTCCACGTCGGGGTGGTCGGCGCGGATGCGGCGGATGCCGTCGGCCCGCTTCTCGCAGACGGCGACCACGATGTCGGGGAACTTGAGCTTGATCTGCAGCGGCTCGTCACCCACCATGCGGTAGTGCGAGTTGCACTGCACCTCCAGATAGCCCTTCGTGCGGCGTCCGTATCCGCGCGAGAGCAGCGCCACGCGGTGCATCTGCGACATGTAGGCGATGATCATCTCGGCCATGGGGGTCTTACCCGTGCCGCCGACGGTGATGTTGCCGATGCAGATGATCGGGATATCGAAGCGCTCGCTCTTGAGAACGCCCCAGTCGAAGAGGCGGTGACGCAACGTCACCCCCGCCTTGTAGAGGAGCGCAGCAGGCGCAAGCAGACACTTCCACATCTCTCTTTTCCGGTTGAATGCTCGATTTTTCAAAGGTAGCAATAAATCTCGGGACGGCAAAGCGATCGGCCCAAAACTTCGCCGCAGAGGCCTTTTCGTCCGACAAAAAGCACAAAAAACGGGCGATTCGCCACCGATGTGGGGCGCTTCGCGGGGAAAAGGCTGCGATTGCTGCGTTTTTTTATTAACTTTGTCGTGCACTATGAAACACATCAGAACAACGATATGCATCCTGCTGCTCGCAGCGGCGGGTGCCTGCAACCGCGGCGGCACGACGACCGCCGAAAGCGACGAGGCGGCCGAACCGCAGAACCTCCTCTACGGCATCAATGCCGACGACTACCGCACCGAGAGCGGCGAGATAGGCCGCGGCGAGACGCTGGGCGCGATTCTCGGCTCCTACGGCGTCACGGCCCAGGCGATCGACCGGCTGGACCGTGCAGCGAAGGAGGTCTTCCCGCTGCGCAACATCCGCGCCGGACAGAAATACACGGTCTTCATCCACGAGGACTCGCTCTACGCCTCGCACCTGGACTACCTCGCCTACGAGGTTTCGCTCACCGACTACGTGGTCTTCGGTTTCCACGACGACTCGGTCTCGATCCGCCGCGACACGAAGCCCTACACGATGCGCCGCACGAAGAAGAGCGCGACGATCAACTCCTCGCTCTGGGGCGCAATCATGGAGCAGGAGCTGCCCTATGCGCTGGCGGCCGAGCTGGAGGACATCTACCAGTGGACGGTCGACTTCTTCGGCATCCAGAAGGGCGACAACTTCACCGTGATCTACGACGAGCGCTTCATCGACGACACGATCCCCGCGGGCATCGGCCGCATCTGGGGCGCCAAGTTCGCCCAGAGCGGCAAGGAGTACTACGCCATCCCGTTCCGCCAGAACGGCAAGCTGCAATACTGGGAGGCCGACGGTGCGAGCCTGCGCAAGCAGATGCTCAAGGCGCCGCTGAAATATTCGCGCATCAGTTCGCGCTTCACCTACGCGCGCAGGCACCCCATCTACAAGGTCTACCGACCCCACACGGGAGTCGACTACGCCGCGCCGAAGGGCACGCCCGTACACGCCGTGGCCGACGGCGTGGTGATCTTCAAGGGCTGGGGCGGCGGTGGCGGCAACACGCTCAAGATCAAGCACCCGGGCAACCTCATGACGGGCTACCTCCACTTGAGCGGCTACGCCAAGGGCATCAACAAGGGGACGCGCGTCACGCAGGGGCAGCTGATCGGCTACGTCGGATCGACGGGCGCCTCGACGGGGCCCCACCTCGACTACCGCGTCTGGCGCAACGGCACGCCGATCGACCCGCTGAAGATTCCTCAGGAGCCCGCCGAGCCGATCGCGAAGGAGAACCGCGCGGCCTTCGAGTACGTGCGCGACCGCATCATGGCCGAGCTCAACGGCGAGGTGAAGGACGAGGAGCGCATCACGCAGCTCGACTCGCTGCCGCTGCCCGCCCCGGCAACGGCCGCAGCCCCGGCGGAGAAGGCCGGCGAAGAGGAGGGCAGCAAATAGGCAGAAACGACCCGACACATGGAACGTACCGGAGTGCTTATCGTGGCAGGCGGCAGCGGCCGCCGCTGCGGCGGACAGCTGCCCAAGCAGTTCCGCCTGCTGGGCGGACAGCCCGTACTGGCCCGCACGATCAACCGTTTCGCCGAGGCGCTGCCCGGCGCCCGGATCGTCGCGATCCTCCCGGCGGAGTACGCAGCCTTCTGGCGTGACCTTGCGGCCCGCTTCGACGTCGCCGCCCACACGGTAGCCGAAGGGGGCGCCGAACGCTTCCACTCGGTCCGCAACGGCCTGATGGCCCTGCCCCCGGAGACGGAGCTCATCGCCGTGCAGGACGGCGTGCGGCCCCTGGCCGGCGTCGAAATGATCCGCCGCGTGGCGGAGGCGGCCGCCGCCTCGGGTGCCGCCATTCCCGTCGTGGAGCCCGTCGATTCGTTCCGCGAGACCGATGATTCAGACTCCGCGGCCGCCGACCCGGCCGCCGCGGCAATCCCTTCGCACGTCATCGACCGGCGACGGCTGCGCATCGTGCAGACCCCGCAGATCTTCCGTGCCGACCTGCTCCGCACGGCCTACGAGGCGCCCTACGACGCAGCCTTCACCGACGATGCGTCGGTCGTCGAGCGCGCGGGCCATGCCGTGCGGCTCGTTGCGGGCGAACGCACCAACCTGAAACTCACCACTCCCGAGGATTTCATCGTGGCCGAGGCGCTGCTTGCGGCCCGCGAAGAGAACGGGGAGACCGATGCCGATGCAGACCGTCTATAAATACCACTTCGGACGCCGCACGATCTACTGGACGCTGTTCCACCTGGTGGTCTTCGTCCTGCTGGGCTGGCTGCTGTACCACCTCTACGAGGGGGGCTACCTCTCGGCGTGGTTCACGTCGTTCGTCGTGGCGCTCGTGGCGCTGATGGCGCTGTCGATCCCCCGCCGCATCGTCGTCACCGACGAGAAGGTCGAAATCCGCTGCCTGCTCGACATCACCGAAATCCGCCGCGAGGAGATCGCCTCGGTGCGCCGCGTCGAGAAGCGCCGCATGCGGTGGATGATCCCCCTTTTCGGGGGCTGCGGATTCTTCGGCTACTACGGCCACTTCATCGACCTGCGCCGCTTCGACCGCGTGCGGCTCTACGCCTCCGAGTGGAAAAACTTTGTCGAGATCACCGACATCTACGAGGAGCGGCTCTACGTCTCCTGCACCGAGGCCGACAAGCTGGTGGCGCAGCTGACCCCGCCCGGCGGCAACCGTCCCGAAGAGGAGGACGACGACCCGAACGATGAGAGCGACCCGGACACCGAAGGGACGGGCGCCGACGAAACCGCTCCTGCCAGGGAGCCCGGGTTGCAGGAAAACTGACAGGCACGCATTTTGCTCCGCAAACATCCATACGCATTCACGTTGCAGAAAGAGCGACAAGAGATCCGAAAACTGAAAAATCAGGGGTTTATCCCCTCCAAATTTCTATCAATCAAATTCCAAACAAGCAAAAAAATGAAAAAGTACCGTTGCACCGTTTGCGACTGGATCTACGATCCGGCGCTGGGCGACCCCGAAGGAGGCATCGCCCCCGGAACCGCATTTGAAGAGATTCCCGATGACTGGGTATGCCCCGTCTGCGGCGTCGGCAAGGACCAGTTTGAAGAGGTCGCCGAATAAGGTTCCCGCGACCCGGACTCCGGGCCGAATTGGACGAAGGGATACTCCGCACGGAGTGTCCCTTTTTTCTTCTATCAGCCGGCCCAAAACAGGCCCGCAGCCCAGCTGCCACAAAAAAAGTGCGCCCGACGACATCGGGCGCACTTCGTTCAGCCACACCGCGTGCGGCCGGGATCAGTTGACGTTCGGCAGGAACGAATACTCCTTCGAGTAGCGGAGCATCTGCTGCACGTAGTTGGCCGGATAGGAGATCTTCACGTCGACAATGCGGCCGTCCTGCTCGACGAGCTCGTACTCGGGATTGACAAAGCCGCCGTAAGGCTCGATGCCGAGCGCATAGTAGCGGTCGCGCACCTCGGCGTGGAGCTCGGGATCGACCGTAACGGCATACTTCTCGACCAGCTCGCGGCCCGCCTCGTAGTCCCCCTCGGACTTGATGCGCTGCACCTCGCGGAGCATCTCCCCGAAGAGCGCGCGCAGCTTCTCGAAATCGTTGACCACGACATAGCGCTTGCCGTCCTGCTCGACCCACTCGATGACGTTGTCGGCCTTGCCGCGCTCGTAGCACCACTCGCAGATGAGCTTGCGGTTGCGCATGTGCGACTCCTCGACGTTCTTGCCCGGCTCGATGCGCGCCAGCTGCGTCATCATGCCGTTGAGAATGTACTTCGCATAGCCGGCCTTGGCCACGTCGAACGACGGCACGAGCCCCAGCTCGACCATCTTCGGGTCACCCAGGTAGTAGAGGCCAAACAGGTCGGCGCGCGTCTCCTCGAGCGTCGAGCCGTAGCTGCGCAGCTCGCCGCCCTTCACGCCGGGAGCCAGCTGGCCCGAGCCGTGGCCCAGACACTCGTGCAGATCGGTATGCAGGTCGTCGGCCAGCTTGCCGTAGCGATCCATCCGCTCGCGGTCCTCGGCGCGCAGCACGAACTCCTCGTTGAAGCCGTTGCCGTGGGCCGCCATGTCGTAGGCATAGGTGATGTTGTCGATCGTGACGGACTTCGAGCCGTACTCCTTGCGGATCCAGTCGGCGTTGGGCAGGTTGATGCCGATGGGCGTCGAGGGGTAGCAGTCGCCGCCCAGCATCGCCACGGTGATGACCTTGGCCGAGACCCCCTTGACCCGCTCCTTGCGGTAGGCCGGATCGACGGGCGAGTGGTCCTCGAACCACTGGGCATTCTCGGAGATCACCTCCGTGCGGTGGCAGGCCTCCTTGTCCATGAAGTTGACGATGGCCTCCCACGACGCCTTGCGGCCCAGCGGATCGCCGTAGTCCTCGATGAAGCCGTTGACGAAGTCGACGTTCGAGACGGTATCCTTCACCCAGTCGATGTTGTACTCGTCGAAGCGCTTCAGGTCGCCCGTGCGGTAGTACTCGATCAGGGCGCCGATGGTCGACTTCTGCGGCTCGGCAGCCACGGCCTGCGCCTTTTCGAGCCAGTAGACGATGCGCTCGATGGCCGGCGAGTACATGCCGCCGACCTTCCACACGCGCTCGTAGATGCGGCCCGTCTTCTCCTCCTTGACCAGCTGCGAGTTCAGACCGTAGGAAACCGGCTCGGGATTGCCCGCATCGGCGGCCGCCATGTCGGCGTAGAACTTCTCGGCCTCGGCCTGCCGCACGTTGCGGTAGTAGTTGCTCGACGAGGTCCAGAGCAGGTCCTCGCCCGCCGTCTGGTTGAGCCGCGTCGGATAGAGGTCGGGGTTGAAGATCGCCTCGCAGACCAGCTCGAACATCGGCTGCAGATCACCGGGCAGAGCGGCGGGCAGCGACGCCGCCACCTCGCGGAAATAGGCCTCGGAGAACTCCAGCACGAACTTGTCGTTGGAATAGTGGTGGTGGATGCCGTTGGCGAACCATACCTTCTTGAGATACTTCTCGAGGGCCTTCCACTCCTCCGTCGTGCGGTCGCCCGCATAGTTTTCATAGATTGCCTCCAGCGTGCGGCGCACGGGCAGGTTCACGGCGCAGTTCTGGTCGTAGAGGATGTCGCGTCCGCACTTCGCCGCCTCCGAAAGGTAGTAGATCAGCTCCTTCTGCTCGAGCGGCAGCGCCTCGAAGCCCGGAACCTCGTAACGGATGACCTTGATGTCGTCGAAGCGGTCGACGATCCACGGAGCCTGCTCCTCGTGCGGGGCATTGCCGCACGACGCAAGGGCCAAAAGGGGAAATGTCATAAGAATGGTACTTTTCATAACGGTACTGTCTGGGTTAATCCGCACGAAGATAGCAAAAAAAGCAGTGAAAATTCCGTGCCCGGCAGCTTTTTTAATTTTTAATTTTTCATTCTTAATTATCTTTTCTACCTTTGCCCCCGCACAACCCGATCGAAAAGAGATGGAAGTATTTACAAGCGTCAAGGAACTCCGCGCCCGTCTGGACGGGGTGGAGCCGTCGGGAATCGGTTTCGTCCCGACAATGGGCGCCCTGCATGCAGGACACCGTTCCCTCGTGGAGCGCGCACGCAAGGAGAATGCCACGGTCGTCGTGAGCGTCTTCGTCAACCCCACGCAGTTCAACGACAAGAACGATCTGAAACACTATCCGCGCACGCCGGAGGCCGATGCCCGCGTGCTCGAAGAGGCCGGAGCCGACTTCGTGCTCATGCCCTCCGTCGAGGAGATTTACCCCGAGCCCGATACGCGGCAGTTCGACTTCGGACTCATTGACAAGGTCATGGAGGGCGCCACGCGCCCCGGACACTTCAACGGCGTGGCGCAGGTCGTCAGCCGCCTGTTCGACATCGTGCGGCCCCGCCGCGCCTACTTCGGCGAAAAGGACTTCCAGCAGATTGCCGTGATCCGCGCCATGGTCGAGCAGCTCGGCCTTCCCATCGAGATCGTCGAGTGCCCGATCGTCCGCGGCGAGGACGGACTGGCCCTCTCGTCGCGCAACACGCTGCTCGATGCCCCGCACCGCACCGCCGCACCCCACATCTACGCCACGCTGCGCGCCGCCGTCGAGGCTTCGCACCGCCTCACGCCCGCCGAGCTCAAGCGCTGGGTCACCGAAGAGGTCGAGCGCAACCCGCTGCTCAAGGTGATCTACTACCAGTCGGTCGACGCCCGCACCATGCAGGAGGTCACGACGTGGAACGACGCCCCCCGCATCCAGGGCTGCATCGCCGTGCAGGCGGGCGACATCCGTTTAATCGACAACATCCGCATCCGATAATGAAATTCCAGATTGAAGTAATCAAATCGAAGATCCACCGCGTGACGGTCACGCAGGCCGACCTGAACTACGTGGGCAGCATCACCATCGACGAGGCGCTGCTCGAGGCCGCCAACATCGTCGAGGGCGAGAAGGTCCAGATCATGGATATCAACAACGGCGAGCGCTTCGAGACCTACACGATCAAGGGCGAGCGCAACAGCGGCTGCATCTGCCTGAACGGCGCCGCCGCACGCAAGGTGCAGGTGGGCGACGTGGTCATCATCGCCTCCTACGCCCTGATGGACTTCGAGCAGGCCAAGCAGTTCCGCCCCTGGATCATCTTCCCCGACACGGCGACGAACCGGCTGGTCAAGTAACACCGGGGCACAACAACAAGCCGCCGGGTCAGGCAGCACCGGGGCACGATCCCGCAGCCACACGGGCCGCACCGGACCCGAAATCGAGGCCCCGCGACATCGGCGAGGAGGTCGAAATACCTATTTTTAACAGAAAATCTCCCTTTCCGGGGAGATTTTCTGTTTTTAATCGTTATATTTGCGATTGGCGATTCCGCCGCAGGAGCCCGGCCACACCCCCGACGGCCGCCGGGACGCCCCCTCCGGCCCGATCACCCGAACTTAAACGACACGAGATGGACATCACGCTTTCCGTCGCAGCCTTCCTCTTCTCCATCATCGGCACGGCCGGCTGCATCATTCCGGTGCTGCCCGGTACGGTCATGAGCTACGCCGGACTGCTGTGCGCCTACTTCACCTCCTACTCGCACATATCGACCCCGGCCGTGTGGATCTGGCTGGCCGTCTCCGTCGCGGTTTGCGCCGCCGACTACTTCCTGCCCGCCTGGATGACCCGCCGCTTCGGCGGCTCGAAGGCCGGAGCCATCGGCGCCACCGTCGGCGTCATCGCGGGTTTCTTCCTCTTCCCGCCCTTCGGCGTCATCCTCGGCCCCTTCATGGGCGCCGTGCTGGGCGAACTGCTCCACGACAAGAGCGACCCGGCCAAGGCCCTGCTCATCGGCTTCGGCTCGTTCCTCTCGTTCATCGTCGGTACGGGGCTCAAGCTCGCCGCCTCGGTCGGCATGTTCATCCATGTCGCCACCGACACCTATCCCGTCGTGCGGGACTGGCTTGCAACGATTTTCTAATTTCTAACTCAATACCCATCGCGTATGAACATGAAACGGTTTCTGATTCTGGCGGTCGTCGTGCTGTCGATGCTCGCCACGGCTTGTAGCAAGTACAAGTACGAAACGGTCAAGGGTGATCCGATGAAGACCCGCATCTACACCCTGCCCAACGGCCTGAAGGTCTACATGAGCGTCAACAAGGAGGCGCCGCGTCTGCAGACGGCCATCGCCGTGAAGGTCGGCGGCAAGAACGACCCCGCCGAGACGACCGGTCTGGCCCACTACTTCGAGCACCTGATGTTCAAGGGCACGCCCAACTACGGCACTTCGGACTATGCCGCCGAGAAGCCCATGCTCGACGAGATCGAGCAGCTGTTCGAGGTCTACCGCCAGACGGAGGACGAGGTCGAGCGCGCGGCGATCTACCACCGCATCGACTCGATCAGCTACGAGGCGTCGAAACTCGCCATTCCGAACGAGTACGACAAACTCATGTCGGCCATCGGCGCCAACGGCACGAACGCCTTTACGTCGCAGGACATGACCGTCTACGTCGAGGACATCCCCTCGAACCAGATCGAGAACTGGGCCAAAATCCAGGCCGACCGCTTCCGGAACCCCGTGATCCGCGGCTTCCACACCGAGCTGGAGACCATCTACGAGGAGAAGAACATGTCGCTCACGCAGGACAGCCGCAAGGTCTGGGAGACGATGGACGCCGCGCTCTTCCCGCACCACCCCTACGGCACGCAGACCGTGCTGGGTACGCAGGAACACCTGAAGAACCCCTCGATCACCAACGTCAAGAACTACCACAAGACCTACTACGTGCCCAACAACATGGCCGTGTGCGTGGCCGGTGACTTCGATCCCGACGAGATGATCGCCACGATCGACAAGTACTTCGGCGACATGCAGCCCAACGAGAACCTGCCGAAGCTGGAGTTCGAGCCCGAAGCCCCGATCACCGAGCCCATCGTGCGCGAGGTCTACGGTCTGGAGGCCGAGAACGTCACGCTGGGCTGGCGTCTGCCGGGCGCCACGGACAAGTCATGGGACGTGGCCAACATCGTGGGCAGCATCATCTATAACGGACAGGCCGGTCTGATCGACCTCGACCTCGTGCAGCAGCAGAAGGTCCTGATGGCCTACGGCTACGCCTCGGCGCAGCCCGACTACGGACAGTTCATCGTCGCAGGCCGCCCGAAGGCCGGGCAAACGCTCGACGAGGTGCGCGACCTGCTGCTCGCGGAGGTGGCCAAGCTGCGCACGGGCGACTTCGACGAGAAGCTCATCCAGGCAACGGTCAACAACTACAAGATGCAGCTCATGCGGCAGACCGAGGACAACAACAGCCGCGCCCTCGCCTTTGCCTACTCGTTCATCTACGGCACCGACTGGGCCGACGAGGTGCACCAGCTCGACCGCATGGCCAAGATCACGAAGCAGGATGTCGTCGACTGGGCCAACAAGTACCTGGGCGAGCAGAGCTACGCCATCGTCTACAAGCGTGAGGGCGAAGACAAGAGCGTGCAGAAGATCGCCGCTCCGAAGATCACCCCGATCGTCACGAACCGCGACAAGCAGAGCGACTTCCTGACCTCGATCCAGCAGAGCACCGTGAAGCCCATCGAGCCCGTCTTCGTGAACTACGCGACCGACATGTCGCAGTTCGACGCCATGCCGGGCGTACACGTGCTCTACAAGCAGAACGAGATGAACGACATCTTCACGCTGATCTACGTCTTCAATACCGGCACGGAGAACGATCCCGAGTTGGGCATGGCCTTCGACTACGTGAGCTACCTCGGCACCGCGGAGATGAGCGCCGAGCAGATCGCCTCGGAGATGTACGACATCGCCTGCTCGTTCTCGATGCAGGCCGGCGCCAACCAGTCGTGGATCACGATCTCGGGCCTGAGCGAGAACATGCCCAAGGCGATGGAGATCGTCGAGGGGCTGCTCGTCGGAGCACAGCCCGACGAGGCGATCCTCGCCAACATGAAGGAGGACACCATGAAGAGCCGCGCCGACGGCAAGCTCAGCCAGGGCCGCAACTTCGGCGCCCTGCAGCGCTACATGATGTACGGTCCGGAGTTCATCGCCCGCACGACGCTGTCGAACGACGCCCTGAAGGCGCTGACCTCCGAGCAGCTGCTCGCAAAGGTGCGCTCGCTCATGGGCAAGCAGCACGAGGTGCTCTACTACGGCCCGCAGCCGCAGAAGGAGCTGCAGTCGACGCTCGCCGCATACCACAAGGTCGAGGGTGAGCTCGCACCGCTGGAGAAGAAGTTTGCCCGGCCGCTCCTGACCGACAAGAACGAGGTGCTGCTGGCCCAGTACGACGCCAAGCAGCTCTACTACCTCCAGTATTCCAACCGCGGCGAGAAGTTCGACCTCGCGGCCGATCCCGCCATCACGCTCTACAACGAGTATTTCGGCGGCAGCATGAATGCCATCGTCTTCCAGGAGATGCGCGAGGCACGCGGTCTGGCCTACTCCGCGTCGGCATGGCTCTCGACGCCGTCGTTTGCCGACGGCAGCTACAGCTACCTCGCCTTCATCGCCACGCAGAACGACAAGATGCAGCAGGCCATCGAGGCATTCGACGAGATCATCAACGACATGCCCGAGTCGGAGGCTGCCTTCCAGATCGCCAAGGAGTCGCTCATCTCACGCCTGCGCACCGAGCGTACGGTACGCGACCAGGTGCTGTGGTCGTACATCTCGCTGCGCGACATGGGGCTGACCGAAGATCGTGACAAGCAGATCTTCGAGAAGGTCCAGACGATGACGCTCGACGACGTGAAGGCCGCACAGGAGAAGTGGGTCAAGGATCGTCCCTACGTCTACGCCATTCTGGGCGACATCAAGGACCTCGACCTGAACTACCTCAAGACGCTCGGTCCGATCAAGACCCTCTCGCAGGAGGAGATCTTCGGATATTGATCCCTGCAACACATCATCCCGAAGAGCAACCCCTCACGGGCTGCCCGGGATACACGAAAGGACGGGCTGCCGGTATACCGGCAGCCCGTCCTTTTGCCATCCATACCCGTCCGCTGCATCGGACCGCAGAGCCCCCACCTTGGCAATGCCATCATCGCGTCACCTGCAGTCCGCTGCACGGCAGAGAGAAAAGGAGGTTGCGACAGTCCGGAGTTCCGAAACCGTGCGCAGGAGCGTCCGGACATATCGGCCGCAGGGATTACCCGTAAAAAAAGCGGGGCCGCATCGACGACGGCCCCGCTTTAAAGGTCATTGCAGGATTACTCGATCTCTATATCGCGCACACAACGGATTACGGATGCCCCATCGGGTTTGGCAATCGTAACATGGCCGTCCCTGCAGTACCAGGAGGATTCATAGGCCTCATACTGTTTTCCGTACTGGCCGAAAGAGTAGAACGTGCTGACAAAGGTATAATGCTCGCTCCACCAGTTGCTGTTCACATCCGCGGTAATATAGTTCGACATAAGGCTGGCCTCTCGGATATTGGGAACCCGGTAACCCTCGGGACACGGGGATTCGCCGTTCTCGAGCAGGGTCTTCAACGCCGGATAATTGCTCGCATAGCTGACCTCCGGGCCCGTTTCAAATGCCGAATAGGTCCGGGAGTTGGGTGAATATTCGTCACTGGGGTCCAATTCGCCTGAAACGTCAATACTGCGGATCGATTTTTTATTGATACGGGTGAGATTAAACCGATACACCGAATTCTTGTCGTTGGTTTCATTCACGGTCTCGAAAACGACGGAGAAATCGGGCATCTTATCGGCATCGTTCAGATTGGCGACAGCCTCCTGCTCGGTTGCCGGGTCCATACCGAGATTGCGTACACACCGCACGGTATAGCGGCCCGGCTTGGTGGTATATTGCTGGTAGGCACTCGTCGACAGACCCTCCTCCGCCCACAACATCGTGGGATAATTGCTGTAGTTGCCATCCTTGCCCCACAGGGTGCTGCTGACCACATGCAGACGCCACAGCACGGCCCCGTTCGCATTCGTTTCGTTCACCCCGTAATTATTGTACCGATCATACAGCCACGCATCCTCATGAATTCCGCCGTCACCGACATAAAGGGCCGTCAACTGCTGGATCGACGCAATGTACCACCGTACCTCCGAGGGGTCGATCAAGCCGTTCCCGTTGTTGTCGCGATTGCGCATGAGACAGGTGTAACGGGCTGTCGCCAGGTCATCCTCATCCCTGAGAAAGATCAGGTTATAATCATTTTCCCGGTCATAATCGAGGTAATCGGTCCAATACCTGTAATTGAACCCGCCGTTGCCGTCCGTCAACTGCCACAACCGCGCCGTATTGTACAGGCCGTTCGAGCGGGAGTTGTTGCCGTAATTGGGACGAGCAATCGCCGCATCGGAGTATGTCTCGCTGCGGTTGTAAAACCAGAGATTGCCTTCCGACTCGTCGATCACCTCGCAGCCCCAGGCGGTATTCAGGTCGGCGCGCGCGATGTCGTAGACGGCCTGGATCGACCGCTGGCGGATCGTCACGACGCTGCCCGTGGCCGAGCTGTCACCGTCGGCACTGAACTGCGTGTCGCACAGGATGTGCATCATGCGGTTGTCCTGATTGACAAACTCCTTCCACAGCGTGGGACGCACCTCGCCCGTAATGGGGTCGTGGTCGTAGTAGAACTCGTCGACGAAGATGGTCACGTAGATCCGGTGGCGGCGGTAAATATCCGGCCGGTCGGGGTACTGCTGCCGGAGCTCGGGGTCCACCTCCTCGAGAAAATCGTTCGTCTGCCCCCGGTCGTAGCGCGTCTTCTGCTCGCGGATGTACTGGCAGAACTCCAGCACGTTCATCACCTCATCGGGATGATACGCGCGGTTTCTCGGGCTGTACTGTCCCGTCGCGGGATCGACCTCGTTCACGCGGAACCACACCCATTCGTAGTCGAGTCCGTTGGGAATCTCCACGCCGTTGACCCGCTCGGGCATGCCCTCGCGTCCGAAGGGGGTCTTGACATACCAGGTGACATCCTCCGGGGTGATGTTCTCCTGGTCGAAGACGAACACACGCTGCCCGTAGTGCGCATCGAACGTATAGACCGACTCCTTGGCGATGTAGACATGTCCGGTTGCGCCCGATTCGTTCTCCACGTTGGTCGAGACCTCGACCTGGATGTTCTCCACGCCCTTGATCGTAATCGTATAGATGTAATGCGTGTTGCGGTTGACGCGGTAGTCGTCCAGATCGGCGGTGATGTCACCCAGGTGGATATAATAGGTCACGTCGGCATTGAGCGTCTGTGCCGGGGCGGTAGTCCCCACGTCGACATCCATGGCCACCTGCCCCTTGACAATCAGATAGGTTGCCGTTTCCGGGGCATATTCCCACAATCCGTTCGTCGTATCGTAGGCACCGGCCGCATTCTTGTTCCGCCGGTCACGCAGGTGGTAGTTTTCATTTACGGACTTCTTGCACTCGGGACGGTTCTCATACATGTAGAACGAAAAACCATGCTCCGCGCCATCCTCTACCTGAACGGACTGTCCACTGCTGTTGACATAGGTGAAAGTCTTCAATGTCTGGCTCTCGAAAGCCACGTCATAACTGTTGAAAAGGCCTGCATCGGCATCATGATTCTCCGTTCCGGCATCTCGCTCGAAAAGATAACTGCCGCGCGGAAGATTTATCACCTGCCACGATTCGGGCGTGAAACTTTTGATGCGCTGCACGGTCTCGCCGTCCGTCGTCGTGACTGAGGATTCATTGCCGACCGCTGCACGGACCCGGACCTCGATTTTGGCGTCGACGCGGAACAGCGAGACAGAGACGGCATCGCCCGTTGACGACGTAATGCCGGTCTGACTGACGGTGATCCCAGTCACATCTCCTGTCATGGGGAAACGGCCGGTTCGGTCCGTCGTATCGTGGTTCAACGTACCGACCATCTCCATCAGTTCGTCGCGGGTCTGGATGAAACCGAACATTTCGGACGAGATGCTGAAAATATCGGTATCGAGATTGGCCACGATACAAATCTCACCTCCGGTAAGTTGCGGAACCTTCATCCGGATGGTACCGGTAGTTTTGGGCTCCGTGCTGCTCAACTGATTGTCGACCATCCAACAGTTCACATTGGCCGAAATCACGCTACTATGCGAATCCCGTTTGTTGCTGTTGTCAAAGAAATGGCCGGCAACACGATTCCCGTTCTGATCGAAAAGGAACACATAAAGATTCGAGACACGCGACTCGGCCACCTGTCCGAGCGTCGAGCGCGTCGTAATCTGCACCTCGTCGAAATCGGTATGGCCGAAATCGAGATTCACCCATACTTCACCTTCGCCGAGCTGCACCTGCGAGAGGTCCGGGTCCTTGATGCACCCCGACAGAAGCAGTCCGCAGAGACAAAAGCAGTATATCAGTCGTTTCATAGCTTGCCGGTTATCAGTTGAAGGTTATCTCGCCGCCGCCGCTCTTCCACTCCTCGACGACAAAATCGAAATTGCCCCGGTAGGGATTATAGGTCACCCCGACCTGCACACGAATGAAATCATTGCGCTTGATTTCATGGACATCGCTCGCTACGCCCGTCTCCGAATCGATTGTGCGGAGAACGATAGCTTCCCGCAGGGTGTTGTCTTTTATTTGTTCAACAGGGAACAGCACGAATTGCGACCACGCACCAAAGCCATTCCATCCGACGACGTTGTTGTCACGGACATTGAGATAGGCACTGCTGCTCTGAAAGCTGTTGGATCGGAACAGGAAATATCCGTTGTTACGATCGGCAAGTTCCGCAGTGAAGGTATCGGCCGCAGTCCGATACTCCTCCCACCCGACCATCTGCAGCCGGGCCGATTCTTCGCTTGTATTGTTGGTCCGGATTTTCTCTATGTAGTCTTCGGTCTCCACGTTGCGGATATAGTAGCCCGAACCGCTCTTTACGAGCTCCCACACATAGTTGTAATAGCGTTCCTCCCTGCAGTTGTCCAGCACCTGCTGCGGCGTATAGCCGTAGTCGGGAGAGGCATATACCTTGTCGTTCTCCACATAAAGGTACGAATTCACCTCATAGTTGTCCTCTCCGCGGCGCCGGATCAGGAAAAAGGGGCCTTGAGAGTCTATCTCCGAAAGGTTGTGTATGCGCGCCCCTCCGTTCTTCGCTTCGTAGTAATACGAATTGATGACATCCGAAGTTATGTCCAACGTGTAGACATAGTTGTTGTCCGGATCGCGGCTCTCGTAGATCAGGCCGTCGAAAATCGTCATCACACCCATCTTCTTCGTGATGCGCTGTCCCGGAACAAACGGCGTAACCGCATTTTCGTGCGTGGCGAGCGGGGCGCCCTTGCCGTGATAATCGGTCGCGAGCGCATAATTCCCGTCGCCGTCGAGCCGCGAGAAGAGATAGCAGGTCGACTGCGAGAAGTTGTCGCTGAACGCCAGGTCCGAAATCGACAGGTCGACGTCGCTGTAGTTACGCACGCCGATCCGGATGCGGGCACTCGTATATTCCAGCTTGACCGACGTTCTGTTGACGCCGGCCACCAGATTGATGTTCTCCGAGCAGCTCTGCGGAATCAGCACATCGCTCGGACGCAGATACGGGAAGGGAGCTCCTTCGATCTCGGGAATGCGCAACTGGAGATTGTAAAATTCCGCACGGCCCGGATTGAAGTTTTCGATGCCGGAGTTCGGATCGAAATTCGCGACCAGCGACTGGACCCGTGCCGCAACCCCCGTGTTGCCGAAGGTATCCGACTCGGAATAGTTGGCCACGGCAAGCAGGACGTAATTGCCCCGCGCGAGTTTCTCGACATCGCCGTGCTTGGGGGCGTTGTAATCGAACGTCACGCGCACGACGCGGCTCTGGCCCAACGTCGGATCGACCTGCCCGACATCGTTGACAAAGCCGTTCGACCCGTCCGCATCGTTGGCTATCTGCGGATAGGCCGGATTGTTGGGATCGAAGATGTTGCGGTAGGCCACGAGCCGGTTGTCGTTGTAATCGATCAGGAACAGGGATATGTGGTCGATCAGGTTCACATCGGCCTTGGACGCACGGGTCCCGGTCGAGGCGACAAGCGCCGAGAGGTCCGCCGTGAGCACAAGAGAGGCAGGCTCACGCACCTCCGGCTCCGGCCGGCCGCCGCCGTTCCCGGAATCAGCCTTACTGCATCCGCCGCCAAGCGACAGCAGCAGGGGAACAATCAGAAATATGAATATCCTACGCATGATTTCTTCCGGTTAATCGTGTCACAATTCGATGTCGTAAGAGGAGTCGCGCATGTTCCAGTCGGCCGCCGTAATCGTCAACTCCACATCCGCTTCGGTGATCCGGATCGTGTATGTATAGCGTTTTCCGGGCTGGTACTCTTCGGAAATCACCGCTCCGCTGTCGTCATACTCCGTTCCCTTCGGAATGTTCACCCGATAAATACCCTCTTCGGCATTGCGCGTGGTGAAGCAGAATTGCAGATTGCCCGACGATGCCTGCGGAAGAATCAGCAGCCACCCGTCATTCTCCGTGAACAGCCCGCCGTCCGTCGTTCCGGCCTGCGTATAGGCGAGGGCCGGCCGGACGGTCGAGGTCTGCGTCTCGGTCGAAAATTCGACACCGCTGTTGCTCCAGTAATAGATCCGTTCGGTCGCGGGCGGATTGTAACTCATGCTCCAGAAAAAGTCGTCCGCGGCAGTCTCGGTACCGTACACCAGGATGCCGATCGACGCGAAATCCTTTGTTTCGGCATTCTGAAGATAACACGAAGTCAGATAATCGGTATTGTCGTAGCTCGCCTCCACGCGGAAGCGCACAGCCGCCAGCGCATGTTTGAAATTCAGCGTCACGGGCTGCGAGAGATCGACCGACGGATCGGTCGTGTCGACCTCGTTGTAGGCGACGAGCAGGTCCTCCTGATAGTCCGAGGTCGAGTAGGTCATGGCAAAGGTCGTGGCATCGGAGGTAGTGAGTACCTGATCTTCGAGTTTCTGCGGGAAATAGCCGCGGAACTTGTACTTTCCGCCAACAAACCAGTAGAGATCCGTGCCCGCGTAATTCCAGTCGTCATAGGGATTTCCGTTCACCTTGTCGGCATAGATCAGGCGCGTTCCCTCGAAAAGGTTTTTCACGGTTTTCTGCATACCGTCGGCATCCCTATACGTATAGTCCGCCCAAATACCGATCGCCTCGCCTTCCCCGCCGTTTCCGACCGGTGTGCAGGCCTGTTTGATCGAAATATCGCCCATATCGGTTTGGGAGCCGATGAGCGAACGGCTGGCGACGCCGTTTTTCTCCATATCGACACTCCACACGATGGGCACGGTCCCGGATTCGGGAACCCGGGGTATCTCCGTCGTGTGCTGTTTGCCGCAACTCCCTGCCGCAAACAGCATCAGCAACGGCGCATATTTCATCATTCGTATCATGAGACTTTCTGTGATTCGCTGTTTTGTGCCGGGTTCTCCGGAAGCACCTCCACGCCATCGTGCCCCACAGCCAGCGTAAAGGTATAGCTATACCCGGGATAAAGCATTTTTTCCAGAGGGCCTACCGTCTCCGACTGCTGAATCCGGCTTCCCGTCGGTGTCAGATATTCATAATCGACCGTAAGGGTACTGTGGAGCGGTTGAGGAATGACGCGCCGGGCCGCCAGGATGCTCTGCGGGACATCCGTCAATTGAAACTCTCCCTCGAAGAGCGGTAGAGCCCCGGGGTCACCCGACAACTCCCATGCGGGGGAGGGCAAGGACTGGAAGGAACCGCGACAGTTGATCGCGTCGAGCACAATGCGGCGCACGAAAAACGTCGTCTCGGTTTCACCCTTGCTTCGGACACGGAATTCGACCTGACAAAGTGCCGGCAGCAGCGGGAGATTGACCACGCCGCCATTGTGCAATTTCACACGATCGGCCTGCGGCTCGGTATATCGCAGGTCGCCGGGATCGGTCGTAGCATCGACCCCTTCGAAAACGACACCACGTGTCTGGTCGCAGACCGCGACGGCCCCGAAAGGAGCAAAGCCGATGCAGGTAAGCGTATTTCCCGCCGACGGCCAGTCGACATGGGGCTGGGTATGCCAGAAATGTCCGTCATGGACAAGGCGGGAGGCCGGAAGGAATACTTCGGCAACGCCCCGGTCTGCGCTCCATGCCTGCCCCTCAACAAGTTTCCAGGCACAAACACCGACGGAAAGTGCATCTGCATCGGTTTCGGACGCCTCGGACGAGCGGACATGCACCTGCATGACGGGATCGAACGCGAGCGTCACGACGGGATCGTGTCGATCGTGCTCCTCGTTCACGCAGCCCGAGACCGCAACCGCAGCCACCGCTGCAAAAAGTATCCGAAAGAGACGCCTGTCCATGATCATTCTGTTTAGTGCCTGTGAAGGGTATCACCCCTTCACAGACTTTGTTGCGGGATTTGTCGCTCCCGCAGGCGAGGAAAAATTAGAATTTGATTTCTCCAGTCACTTCTACATCTTCCCAAGCTTCAACCTCGGGCGAGAAATAGATCTTGTCCAAAGCAAAGGTCAGCGTGAAGATGTAACGCTTGCCAAGCTCGAACTCGGAAATGCTGTATCCATCCGAAATATCAACCAATCCAGTCTGTTCGATTTCGGCCGTACCGTTGTGAAGAGTATACTCCACAGCGATCGATACATTATTGGCACCGGCATGAGCCAGCTCCTGCGGCAGGACAATGATCGGATTGGCATTGGTCACATCAGCTGCGGTCTCGTTCAACTCCTGCTCGGCCGTAACCACTTCGTATCCGGCATTGTACTCGCTGCGCTGGTTCTCCCAGGCTGCAGCCGTCGTCATCGCACCATCCAGATCTGCGAGATTCTGGTTGAAATCGCCCGTTTCATAGGCATTCAACAGCTTGATGCTCTTCAGCGTAATGGTATGATTGGCATACGCATCACCCGTCTTGACCTTGAATACAACCGACGACAGGGCGTGCTTGAAATTGATATCCACACCGTTGTAATGCGTTCCTCCGGTACTTGCCGTTCTGTTGTACGAACGCTCGCTGAACATCAGATCGTAATGCTCCGCAGGGTTCTGTTTCACCGTAAAGTTCGTGAACGTGAAACCGGATGCGGTCCAGGCCGGCGTACAATCCAGAGCGGCATCTGTCGGCGAATAGGCCTGGAAGGTCAGCTTTCCGTTCTTGGGCCAGTAATAGGCCTGTCCACCGGCAGATTCCGAATCCCAGCAATTGCCAGTCTCATTGTAGGCAGTCTCGACTGCCGTCATATACGGCGTACCGGCATTAAAGTTCGTGTAGTTGCCGGTATAGTGACGGGCATAGACGGTGAAATGCTCTTCCTTATCATACGGATTCACAATTTCACCCGCAACGGCACGAGTTACGGCCCCTACGGCAGGAGCATCGAAGCTGATCTTCGCATCCGACGCAACGGCCCCGCCGTTTGCCGGATCGTTTTTCACGCAGCCGGCAAGTGCTACACTCGCCACAGCTGCAAAAAGCAGAGTTTTTTTCATAATGAATTGTTTGAGAGAGTGAATCAAAAAAGTTAATTAATGAGTTATCGAGTGTATCAAATGATAATATCCGTTTCAATATCCTCCCAATCATCGACTCCCGGGACGAAGCCGCCTCCGTCCGACCCTTCGGGCGGTTCGGGAATGGTGAGTACCTCGTCCAGAAGAAGCCACTGGTGCTCGACGGCATCCGGCTCGGAGAATTTGTCGGTTATGTCGAGTGTCACGGTCAGCGCCCGGCCGTCCGTTGTCCGGACATCAAACGTGAGGTAGAGTTCATTGCTTCGGTCGGGCAGTTTTCCGAAGGTATGGAACGTCGTATAGAGAACGGCTTCATCCGTTGCCGACGTCGTTCCGCGCTGCATCTCGAAATAGAGTGTCACGGGATTCTCCTCGTTGATTGCTCCGCTGTGCAGCAGGGCCGAACCCGCCATACCGGTCAGCAGACCCACTGCCGAAGATATCCACTCAATCCCCTTCACCCGGACCTGAAGGTAATACGACAGCACGAGACTGCCGGCCGTAAAGTGATCTCCCGAAGCATTGAGCAGCGTGTCGACGTCCATCGTATAGGCGGTGGTCAGCGACTCATTCCGATCCGCAAGCAGGTGGTCCGGAACATAGACAATGCGCTCCTCCTCAAGACCGGCCCGGCTGGAGAGCCGGCTGCGCAGTGCCTCGGAAATGTCGTTCGTATAGGCTTCGGCACCATGATAGAGGTGATCATTGCGGATGAGGGTCGATTCGGTTCCGAAATTGTAGGCCAACAGGCGATAGTTACCCTGAGGAGCCACGATATACCCGTCAAAGTAGTCGCCGCGGGCATCCGTTCCCCGGTTGCGGAGATAGCGCTCGGCGGCTACCTTTCCGCTCGCCGCATCGTACAGCACGACACGCAGCATACCCGGGGTTTTGTATTCGGGTTTCGCGAGGGTGGGATCGTAGAATCCCGTCGTCACGTTCTTCAACTCCTCGTCGAGGTAGACACGCACATAGTGCGTATTGCCCACATCGACCAGCGGACGGCGCTCGCAGCCCGCAAGGAGCACGCAGAGCAGCACAGGCAGGAAAGCGGCAAGACGTCTCATCGCAGACCTCCTTTCTTCTTGTTGACGAGCAGCGGCAGGACGAGCGACACCTCGACCTTCGTGGGGCCGAAATAGTGCCACGTGCCCGACTTCGCCCGGTCGCGGATCAGCAGTTCGTAATCGTCCGTCGGGTTGTAGTGGCGGTGCGGGATGCGCGCATAGCCCGCCGAGATCGAAAATTCGATGTTGAGCCGTTTGCTCAGGGGCATGGCGTAACCGTAGGTCAGACCCACGCTGAAGAACTCGCCCTGGTAGCAGCCCGTGCGGTCGAACTGCAGGTCGAACTTGCCGCCCATGCCGTACAAGCCGAGGAACTGGCCCATGAGGGCGTCGCGCTGCACGCGCCGCGCGCTCGCGGGACGGGTCTCCGGGATGAACCACCAGCGGAACTCCCCGCCGAAGGAGAGGAACTGGAGGCAGTATTTGTTGTTGTCGCTCAACCACCACGGGCAATGGTGCTCGTAGAGAAGCGAGAACTTCTCGTTGAAGGGCACCTCGACGGCGAAGTTGATCGCGGCGGCGGCATCGTAGAGCAGGTTGGTCTTCAGCGCGAGGATCGTGCGCTTGCCCGGCTCGGGCAGCGGGACGGCCGTCAGCGTCTCGCCCCGGAACGGGGTCGTGAAACGGGGCTGCGGAGCGATCAGGTCCGGTTCGGGAGCCCGCCAGACGCAGATCCACGTAGCCAGACGCAGGCGCGGCATGTGCCGCCGGATAATATATTTATAGGTATAACCGCCGTCGAGCTGCTCGAGACGCCACTTTTTCGTGTCGTTGCCCACCGAAGCCCGCAGGATGGAAAGGACCTTTTCGCGGTCGTGGCGGTGGTAGTTGGCCTGCAGCTCGGCTTCGAGACCTGCCCAGTTCTCATGCATCGGGCGCAGCAGAATATCCCCGGGATCGAGTGCCGAGCTGTCGGGGCGGTGTGCCAGCAGGTATTCCTTCGCCGCCTCGGCACGCTGCTCCGAGAGCCACACGTTGCGGCGATAGGCGCCTTCGGGCGAGGCGTAGGCGAAGATCGTGATGCTGTCGATGCGCGGCGAACGGGCCAGGTAGTCGCGGATGCGGGCCATCTGCCAGCCGTTGTCGAGGTAGTTTTCGTCCAGGTCGATGCGATCGCGCCAGTAATAGAGGGCGAATGTCTCCGCTATTACCTGATTATCACTACATTGCAGCGAATCCGCGCAAGGGGGGGGGAATTTTTGGATGTCGTCGGATTCGGCCATGCTCACAACGGGGATTGCCGCACAGACGAGCACGGCAAGGATCAGGCGCAAAGCCTCGTATTTCCGGGTCCATTTCATAAATGCGCCACGTTGAATACGATTTTCTTCCGGACGCCGCCTTCGCATGATACAGGCACGCCGGAAGAGTTTTCTGGAAAATATGTGAATACAAATATATACAAAAAAGACAAATAAACAAATACATCCACATCAAAAACAGCGCCATGACAGACAAAAAAATCACCGCTACAGCATACTGTAACGGCGATTAAAAAAGCAATGACACCGGTGTCAGCGTCGGCCCCGATTGGTTCACCAAGTGATCAATAACGGTAGTGTTCGGCCTTGTAGGGTCCGTCGACCGGCACGCCGATGTAGTCGGCCTGCTTCTGCGTCAGGTGCGTGAGTTCGACGCCGAGGTTGTCCAGATGCAGCCGCGCCACCTCCTCGTCGAGGTGCTTCGGCAGGCGGTAAACACCCACCTCGAGCGACTCCTGCCACAGCTCGAGCTGCGCCAGGCACTGGTTCGTGAAGGAGTTCGACATGACGAACGACGGGTGGCCCGTGGCGCAGCCGAGGTTCACCAGACGCCCCTCGGCCAGCACGAAGATCGCGTGTCCGTCGGGGAAGGTGTACTTGTCGACCTGCGGCTTGATGTTCGTCTTCACGGCGTCGGACTTCTCGAGCCGCGCCATCTGGATTTCGTTGTCGAAGTGGCCGATGTTGCAGACAATCGCCTGGTCGCGCATCCGCTGCATGTGCTCGAGCGTGATGATGTCGCAGTTACCCGTGCAGGTGACGTAGATGTTGCCCTCGGCAAGCGCGCTCTCGACGGTCTTGACCTCGAAGCCCTCCATGGCAGCCTGCAGGGCGCAGATCGGGTCGATCTCCGTGACGATGACCCGCGCGCCGTAGGAGCGCATCGAGCGTGCGCACCCCTTGCCCACGTCGCCGTAGCCGCAGACGACGACCACCTTGCCGGCGATCATCACGTCCGTAGCCCGCTTGATGCCGTCGGCCA